>ERZ857775.166-NODE-166-length-101153-cov-4.785337_pt1 | contig 101153 bp, 111 predicted proteins | sample MGYA00519698_ERZ857775 | MGnify/ENA primary metagenome ERZ857775 (study PRJEB31778, sample SAMEA3449363) | human gut metagenome | biome: human gut; feature: human-associated habitat; material: faeces | place: United Kingdom | collected 2010/2012 ...
TATACTATATTAGTCTCACTTTTCAAACTCTTATGAAATGAGAGGTATAGTTTCAATGAAATGAGATAGCTAGTTCTTTAAGTCAAATGATATACTAATCATGTTAACTAACAGTTAAATACTAGTTAATAAATATAAATGATAGTAGCAATAAGAATAGCTCATTACTCCTCCTTGGTACTTGTGGTTACTCTGAGTTGTGAGTTTATATTAGTCTAGTTATTGAAGTTTGTAGTAAGTTTGAGTAGTAATAGTGCTAATCAAGAGAGTAAACTTATGCAATTGGTATAAGCAATAACTACCAATAGTGAGTTATTCAGTACTTGAAGTGGAAGGTTTGGCTTCGCCAAACAATCTAAAATTAGTAGGCTAGAGTAAAGAGATAGGAGCAATGTGTTATAATTAGATAGTGAATAGTGATAATTAGCCTATTACTAATACTCTTCTAGTGTTAGTATAATACTGAATCTTAAGAGCATGGCTCATTACTCCTCCTTAGCTCCTGACACTCAACACGAGTTGGTGTTATAACATATCATTAACATTTAACAATTTACATTATGAACATTTTTAGTAAGTTACAAGTGTATGCTGGAAAGTGGAACTTGAAAGCATCAAGAAGTTTTGAAGCAGAAGAAATTGCAGCAGTTAATAAGGCTGAGGTAGTTGCTTCACAGTATGGTAATAGTGTGTGCTTCTTCATGAAAGCAGGAGGACAGACTTATATTCCATTGAGTAATGATTCTGCATTAGCAGTAGGTGATTCAGTAGACTTAAGTAAAGCTCAGTTACTTACTCTTGAGAAGGATGGAGAGAGTGATATTGTAAGAGTGAAAGCTTAATACAAGTGTGAGTGTAGAGTGGTAGGTTACTAAGAAAAACCCTACCACCCTTACACTCCTTTTTACTACTTGTCATAAGCAAAGATTAGCAAATACATAACTATATTTACTGTATGAACTTACTAGAACCATCATTAACAAGTGACATAGTATGGACAATAATAGCTGTATTTGCTATAACAATTGGCTGTATTATATCATCAAAAGAGAGCAAAAGAGACTAAAATAAGCAATAAAACCTCTCCTTATTGCATTTAAATAACACATATTGGAGATACAAATCAGCATCAATTGAACCAATGCACAATCATGCCTGGTTTATTAGTGAAGAACAGTAGCTAATGACATTGCATAGGGGGCTAAACCTATGACAAGATAGTGAATATATATATATAACAGAAAGCTAGACTAATATAATAACTATAAGCTCCACAAGCGAAGGTGCATAGCTGTGACATACATTAGTGTATTAAGTCAGCAAAGTATGCAGTTTGAAAGTATTATCTAATCCGCATGAAATCTAGAGAGCCTTAGGGTATGGTCCAAGGACTGTGTGCAGACTATATCTACATAGTAGTGATGTCTTATATCTTAGTGATGGTAAATTACGTACTGTTGTATCCAAATAAAAGTAAAGGGAAGTAAAGGGATAAAGTCCAGATAGTGTTACAGTACTGGTAAAAAGAAAATAAAAGCAAGTAAAACTGTTTAGTTATTAAGTAGTTTCCTAGGTTAGTTCAAGGAATTAAATGTGTAATGGATACCTTACAGCTACATTAGTTTAGAAGAAGTATAAGCATATTAGCTCAGTGGTTAGAGCATTCTTTATTGACTATGGTAAATTGGGTAGTACTCCTGTAATTGTACTAATAAAGAAAGGTCACTGGTTCAAATCCAGTATATGCTTCACACATGTGTTGGGAAAGGCAAGTGTCTGGGCAACCCCTCAGTGGACTCTGATAACTGGTTCCCTTTTTATAAATGAGTAGTACCCTTGAAGCTGGGAAACATAAGATTCTATAGTTAAATAAAAGCCTAAAAATGCTATAGAGCTACTCATTTATTCTTTAGAGTATAACAATTAACAAATAACATTTACCATGAGAAAGAGATTTAACAGAGCATGTATTGCTTCATCAAGTAATTATGCTCAATCAAAGAAAGCTCATAGAGCTATGCTTGAAGAGAATCATGTAAACAATAGTGCATTATTCCTTATGATTAGCACTACTTCCACACCTAAAACTCTCTCACCTCTTGAGAGATTTGAGGAAGGTTTAATTAAGAAACTTGAAGAGTTTAGACTAAATAAAGCAGTATGAAACATCTTATTATAATGATAGCCATGTTACTAGGTAGTGTGGCTATCTATGCTAATGACAGCATTAAAGTAGTTAAAACTGATAATACATTCAGTTATGTATCAAAGAAAAAGGTAAAAGAGGAGCCTGTTAAAACAACCTTTTTCTTTGAGACTAAAGGCAAGAAGTATCCTATATACAAGACTTCAAAGTCTTGTTTCATACTAAGGATAAGTGCTAAAACTGGCAAAGAGTATAAACAGTATTTACCTAAAAAGGTATTTGATTCATTATGAAAACAATGCAAGATTTCAAAAATGAAGAGAGCAGAAAAAAGTATGCTATTCTTAAGAAAGAGCTAAATAAATATGGTCCAATTGGTAAACTTGTGAAACATGGAAAAGATTAGTATCAAATCATTTGGGCTGTACTTAATGTCAGCCCTTATTAGTTGCTTATTAATAGCAACAGTAGTAACAATGTGTTCTTCTTGTGTAGATAATGTATATAAGGAGAAGGACCTTGATGGTACATTAGTTCCTGACGAAGGCTATGAAGGCTGGGACTATTGTGGATTCTATATCAATAATGTTATAGATACAAAGATGTCCACAACTGCTAATGGTGATGGAGTATATTGGGCAGTCTATACAGACTTAGATGCTGAATTTGATAATGCAGTAATCTCAATGGATGAAGAAACATTCACTCTACTGCTTGAGGCATTAGATGCAATACAAGATGTAGAGCCATATAGCCAAGAATGGAAAGAGATATGTGATGAGTATGAATTTGTAATACTATATAAAGATAAGACAAACATACTCATAACTATAGATAAGGATTAGATTTTATAGGTGAATAATGGTTTTGTATGTTAACTGTTTTGGTAATTTTCAGTTAACTTAGTATAGTCAGTATGTGAATATAGACTATACAAATGCTCCTTTAGCTCAGTTGGATAGAGCAACAGATTTCTAATCTGTGGGTCATAAGTTCGAGTCTTATAAGGAGTACGATGGTTTGTATACACTAACTTTCACCCATGATGGATTGTAACCTCTTACATTAGTAAAGTTACTTTAGTAGACTCAATAAGAACGGTTGTGTTGGCTGATAGACTACTATTAATACCAGATGTTCCTGCTGATTACAGGTAATCAAACATCTGGTATTTTCAATGTAAACTCTTAAATACTTAAATATATGGGATATATTTCAGAAGCAAAAGAAGCTATGCAAACTCATAGAGTAAGGCATAGATATTTTGACAAAGAAGAGTGGGTAACTAAGTGTACCAATGGTCTTTACTACTTTGAAGATGGAATTAACTTCACAGAAGAAGAATTCCTGTTGTGGGCAGATAAACCATACTTTAAAGAAGGATGGGAGATAATACCTAATCCAGAAAGGAGTGTAGGATGATTCCCTTACTCTTTGTACTTGGAATATCACTTGGTATATCAGGTATAATATTTGCGCTCATTGAATATTATGGTGGTGAGCATGACAAGTTAGATGTTACAAAGAAGGACACATTCCAGATAGTTTTAAGTGAAGGAATGTATGACATTAGGTTTAATGACAGAAGATTAACCAGTAAACCCACTCTTGATGAAGCCAAACAGTGGCTTGAGTGCAATAGAAGTAATTATTTAAAAGAAGATTCACTAATATATGAGGAGAGTTATGAAAAAGCTACTAAAATTTCTTAAGAGAGTGTTAGCAATAGCTGTTATGCTACCACTATCTCTATTGTTATTTCCACTTCTAGTGTTAATAGCAGCCTTTTTCTTTCTGTTTGATATTCCTATACCAAGTACCAAGGAAGAGAAGGCAAAAGAAGCACAGCTTAATAGAGCAAAAGAGAATGCAGATGCACTAAATGACTCACTATGTAGTCTTGAGCAAAATAACTACATGGATGCAGAGTATCTTATGCCCATTATAAGACAACAGATAACAAACATCCAAAATTCATTAATATTACTGTCATGAAACCAGTGAGAAGAAAAGGAAGTAAATTGTTCATCCTTGTTGCAGAATGCAATGGGAAGAACCTTAAGATGTATAAGTAAATCTAGTATTCATTTCTAAAAAAAAATGATTGAGTTAGTATTTGAATTTATCCTTGTAGGATTAGTAGGTGGTTTACTAGGTCTGTTCTACAGAAACTGTTTGAAACCAAGTGGTATGATTTTCAACTTCATCTATTATGGATGGTTGAAACCTTGGGCTGAATGTACTGAGGACATTGTGGAAGCTGGGTTTAAACCCAAAGCATGGGACAAGTTTAAAGCTTGGATAGCTAGACCATTAGGCTATTGTATCTACTGTAGTACTACATGGATAACATTCTTCTTATGTGCTATTTATCTATCAGCATGGGAATCATTACCTAGTTGGCAATACATAGTAATTGGTGTAATTACAGCTAGTGGTGTGCAACATTTAGTAGTAGCAATATCATGTAGATGGCTAATTAATAAACATCCAGATTTAGATACAATGGTATGACAACAACATTTGAATATGGAAGAGATTATATCCCAGAACTCTGGTACAGTTGATATATGGGATGATAGTGCAATGGTTATTTCACAAGAAGATTTAACCATTGCACCTATAGTACTAGAACCAATTGAGATAGACTTTAGTTTACCTCAGAGTAATAACAAATAAATAACAGTAACATGGAAACAAAAAAAAATGATTCTCAAAAACCTGAAAGGTTCTCTGAAAAAGTAGGTGAAGAACAAATCAATGAAGCTCTCAAGCAAATAGATGAGGCAATTGCAGAGAAAGGTGAAGATGCCTTGGCAAATGCTGAGGGAACAAGAAATCTTATCAAGTCATTTGAAGGAAAGACTATGGAGGAAGTGTATGATGCAGCAGTATTTATTCTTGTATTGTTGCCTTCTGATGTAATTGAAAATCTTGCTATACATTTCATTCCTACAGAGATGAAGATAGCTCTTTCTCTTATGGCTCTTATGGGTGGCAGAGATTAAAAGAAAATTATGAATAATGATTATGAATAATGAAATCAAAGTAAGTCTTAGTGTAGTACTTCAAGGAAGAACTATGTTAAGCCAAGAGGCAGCTAAAGCTCTTGAGGAACAAGGTTTAGCAGGGTATGATGAGTTTAATATGGAGGTGTCAGATGCAAAAGGTCAGAACAGAGAAGTAATTCATGTTAAGACCAGAAAGTCTGCACCTGCAAGTCAATCACTTAATATCAGTAAGGAAGGTTATGATGCTATGACTGATGAGGAGAATGTTCCTTATTGGTCTAAAGCAGGAACTTGGGCTGGTATGAATGCAAAGATGAGACTTGAAGCTCACTTGCAGAAAATATGTGAGAGTCTTGGTGGAACATCGTACACTTATCAAGTGTTTGAAGAATGAGTTAAGTATGGAAGAGTGGAGAGATACATTTGAATTAGGAGATAAATATGAAGTCTCTAATCTAGGTAGAGTTAGGAATAAAAAGACAGGAAGAATTCTTAAACCCTATCTTGGAAAAACTGGGTATTATTTTGTAGTGTTAAGTAATAGGGATATACAGAAAAATATAAAAGTACATAGGCTAGTAGCTTTAGCTTTCATTGACAATCCAAGTAATTTACCTATTATTAATCACAAAGATGAAGATAGAACTAATAATAACAGTTCTAATCTAGAATGGTGTGACTATAAATATAATAACAGTTATGGTAGTAGAATTGCTAAGTTCTCAGAAAGTAGAAGAGGGATAGCAAATACTTGGAATAGGAAACGTGTATCTCAATACTCAAAGGAAGGTAAATTACTTAATACTTTTGAATCTATATCAGAAGCATGTGAGAAATCAGGAATAAATAATATTCAAGCATGTTGCAATGGAGGTAGGGTAAAATCTGCTGGTGGATTCATTTGGAAGTATGCAGAAGATTAAGAAACTGGCGTTTTAATTGATTTTTAAATTGTTAACTGAAAGGGATTGCTTGTGAAAGTAATCCCTTTACTTTTCACAATTATCTTACTAATAATCTATAAAGAAAGGAGTGATATATGAAAACTATATTAGTTGTATATACAAATGTAAAACTTACCAATAAGGAAATAGCTGATAACAAGCTAACTAAGTATGCTTTCAGAACATCAGAAGATGTAGAAGTAGGTGATTTGATTGAATCAAAAGACTACAGCAAATCCATGCAGGTAACTGATGTAATTGATGCTGATTATAAGTTCTACAATACACAGACTGGTGAGTTGAGAAATGAAATCAACTCTACTAAGATGTATCCTATCAAGACAATTATTTTTAAGGAAGAAGATGAGCTTGTAGTATATGCTACAAAGGTAGAAGATAGTCAGAATTAGTTAATAGGGGGGAAGGTGAGATGAACTTTATATATTTTGAGAAGGTAGCAGATGTTACCTATCCAATAGGTGGGGAGTTCTATGATAACTTCGATTATATAAGAAAAGCAGCTAAGATTTTACATAATATTATTGACGAAGGTAAAGATATTGCTTTAGTCTGTAGAGGTACATCTGGCTGTATCATAGCTGGTGCAGTAGGCTATATACTACAAAAGAGAGGTAGGAAAGTAACTATAGTTATATCAAGGAAGAGTGAAAACACTCATGGAGGTAACATGGCTGGGTATCATAGAATACTTAAGGGTGTAGTACCAGTAGTAATTGATGACTTTGTATCAAGTGGTAATACAGTCAACGAGATACTTATAGACTTAGATAAATATGTTAATAAAAAGACCTATCCCTTCCTCTGCATAGCTAACTTCTGGAGTATGAATAAACTTGAGGCAAATAGAAAAAAGCCTGATAATATATCTTATGATGTAGCAAACAGATTTGAAACAATTATTTGTAATAATCCAGAAGTATGATGTTTATTAAACTGTTATTTGGTGTCACTACTATTATACTGTTAATCAGAGGATTGGTAAGGTATAACCCTAAACTTGATTTAGTTGAATCAGGTAGGAAATATGAATTGTTTCTCTGGTATAACAAGTATAATTGGACAGGTGATTATAAAAGAACTTACATAAAACTATTTAGTTTATGAGTATAGAATTTAAGATGACTAGGTATGGTAGTGGCAGAAAATCAAGGCTATATAAGAAGAAAAAGAGAGCTTCAATAAATAGAATTGATGCCACCCACCTGCCCATGAGAGTGCAATCTGAGAAGAATGGTTACTGGGGGCAGACATCAAGGGGTAGAGCATCTTTGCCTTATATTAAGGTTAAGAAGTTCCTCTTAGCTAATGTGGGAAGACCTGTTAATAAAGTATATACTGAGTTCTTAGCTTCTGCTAGAAAGCATAAACAAGTTGAAAATCTTGAAAGAGTATTTAATAGCTTTATTGATAGGTGTGATAAGTACAGAAGATGGGGAGTTAAACCTAGTGATTGTTTCTATGTTACCAATGGTATCCTTAATTACAAGAAACCAAGAGTAGTAAAGAAACTATATAATGAATCACACGCCAGATACAACCGTAGGCATCACCCACAAGCAAAGGAAATGACTGAGATAACCTTAAAGCTAAGTCGTTTAGGACCTCAGCCACTTGGTAAGATGTTTGTAGTAGTCAAAGGTAATCTTTTATTCTTGCCAGTATATCTTGTTAGCAAAGTTAGATGGGAATCATTACAGAATCCTACACATCAAATCATAGGAATCTATGGTAAAGCTTCTGCTGAAAGGATTAAAGAATATACTAGAGTTGAATTAGTTGATTATGGTTATTCTTATGAAGTGTTGACTTGGCAAAGTCCTACATATTACTGGTCAAGAGCCTATGACTATTTCTACTATGTAGTCAAGATTGCAGACATTGAAGCTTATAAGAAAGAGAAGTATAAACCCTAAAAAAAAAGATGAAAGAAGCAATTCTATTAACAGATGGTTATAAGTTAGACCATCGAAGACAGTACCCAGAAGGCACTGAGTATGTGTACAGTAATTGGACACCAAGAAGCTGTCATTATATGCCTGATGCAGAAGAAGGAGCTGTGGTATTTGGTATTCAGTACTTTATTAAAGAGTATCTGATGAAACAATTCCAAATGTGGTTCTTTGAAAGACCAAAAGCAGTTGCAGTTGCTGAGTTTGCAAGAAGAGTTAATACATTCTTAGGACCAAATGAAGTAGGTACTAAGCATATTGAGGAGTTATGGGATTTGCAGTATTTGCCTATTAGAATTAAGGCTCTACCTGAGGGAACACTATGTCCTATCAGAGTTCCTGCACTAACCTTCATTAACACTCATCCTAACTTCTTCTGGCTGACTAATTACTTTGAGACTCTTATTTCAACTACTCTTTGGTTGCCTATGACTAGTGCTACAAGTGCCAGATTAGCCAAGAAAGAGTTAGTTAGACATGCACAAAAGACTGGATTTAGCCCTGATGTAAACCTGAACTTCTTGGTACATGACTTTTCAATGAGAGGCATGGCAGGAGTAGAAGCAGCTATTATGTCTGGTATGGGGCACATGACATCATTCTGTGGTTCAGAAACAATACCAGCTATTGCAGCACTTGAAGAGTATTACAATGCAGATGCTGAGGGGGAGTTAATTGCAGCTACTATACCAGCAACAGAGCATTCAGTTATGTGTGCAGGTGGTAAAGAAGATGAATTTGAGACATTTAAAAGACTAATCACAGAGGTATATCCTAGTGGTTTTGTGTCTATTGTTTCAGATACATGGGATTATTGGAAAGTAATTACTGACTATCTGCCTAGACTTAAAGATGAAATCTTAGCTAGAGATGGTAGAGTGGTTATTAGACCAGATTCTGGTAATCCTGTTGATATTATCTGTGGATGGCCTCTTGATGTAGTTGAAGAAGCTACTTGGGAGGAGTTGGCTATGCCAGAGGCTACTGGGACTTATGAGATGTTATGGAACATCTTTGGTGGTACTATCAATGAGAAGGGTTATAAAGTTCTTGACCCACACATTGGTATTATCTATGGAGATTCTATAGACTTAGCTAAGGAAAAGGAAATCTACAGAAGACTTGAGGAGAAGAAGTTTGCTGCTACTAATCTAGTACTTGGGTATGGTAGTTTCACTTACCAATTTAAGAGTAGAGATAGCTTAGGCTTTGCTATGAAGGCTACTTGGTGTCAGATTAAAGGTATTGAGCATGAAATCTTTAAAGACCCAAAGACTGATGATGGAGTTAAGAAATCTCTTAAAGGTCTTATTATGGTAGGATTGGATGAACATGGCAATCTTCATGCCTATGACCAAGTATCTAAGGAACTTGAGAAGGAAGGATATCTTGAAACAGTGTTTGAAGATGGCAAGTTGGTTAAGGAATACTCACTTAGCGAAATAAGGAGAAACATTGATGGCACCATTCAATCATCCCTTTAACTATTCTAAAAGTGTCAGTAGGTTGTTAAATGAATATAAAGAACATGGTAAGTTATATGTAGCATTTGACTTTGATAACACTATCTTTGATTATCACAATACTGGTGGTGATTTCAGTGGTGTTATTAGCCTGCTAAAAGAATGTAGCAAACTAGGATTTGTCCTAATTCTCTTTACTTCTAATGAAGGAAAGAGGCTTGACTGGATGATTGAATACTGTAAGCACTTCGGTATTGCAGTAGATTATGTCAATGAGAATCCTGAGATAATGAACACAAGAAAGCCATACTATAACATCTTATTAGATGATAGAGCAGGACTTGAGTGTGCATTTAATCAGTTATCAAATGTTATTTCACTAATTAAATCAGAAAAAGATGCAAGTATTAAACTTAATTAGACCAGAGAAGAGTAATATTACCTATAATGTTACTACATTCCCTGACGGTGAACCTCACATAGTCCTTGGTGACATTAATAGAAAGGATAGTGTAACAGTTGTATGTAGAATAGCAAATCCTAATGATTTGTACATACTACTTCAAGTGGCTGATATTCTCAGCAGACATGAAGTGATATTTACACTACAAATCTATTATCTTATGTCTATGAGAATGGACAGAGTAATATCTTTCAATGAATCATTCAGTTTGAAAGTGGTTGCTAATCTAATCAACAGTATGGGAGCAGAGTCAGTTCATGTTCTTGAACCTCATTCAGGTAAAGTTCAGGACTTGATTGACAAATACTGGGGAGATATGTTCATGCAAATGCCTAACTTCACTGGATATATTCCAGTATTTCCAGATGCAGGTGCAGTTGAAAGACATGAATATATGGGTGAACATAAACTTATATGCAGTAAAACTCGTAATCCAGGGACAGGCAAGTTAGAAGGATTTTCCATTGAGAACCCAGAGTTACTTGAGAATGAAGAACTCATTGATATGCCTTTAGTTGTGATTGATGATTTGTGTGATGCTGGTGGAACCTTTGTATGTGTTGCTAGTAAAATCAGAGAGATAAATCCCAACAGAAGATTGGCTATCTTTGTAACTCACATGGTTAATCCTAAGGGTATTACAGCTCTTAGTGAGAATTATGATGAAGTTTACTTCACTAACTCATATCTCAACTGGGAAAACCTTGAGCTGCCTAGCAATGTAAGTGTTATTAAAGTGGTGTAGATATGAATAAAGTGATTAAAATTGCTGTATGGCTGGTGTTAATTATATGGGGGATTAATCAATCTTTCAATATGATTTCACAAGCTAATACAGTGGAGAATGTTGTAGGGTTCTTCTTATTAGTGGCAATAGTACTGGTTTCCTACAAGACCAGATGTTTTACAACAATTAAATTTACAAGAAAACATGAAAAGTAAGTTTGTAAAGAGGCTGTTGACAGCCTTTATGGTGATGACAAGTGTAATTGTGTTCTCATCATGTGAGAGAATTGATGCAGGCTGTGAAGGCATCAAAGTAAACCTTTATGGTGATGACAAGGGTGTTGGTGATGTGGCTTTGGTATCTGGTACAGTGTGGTATAATCCCTTTACTACTGAGGTATATGAATACCCAATGTATGTTCAGACTGTAGATTATCCTGCATTTGAAATCAATGCTAAGGATGGTAGTAAGTTTGTAATTGACCCTACAATTAACATCAACCCCATTGCAGGAAAGGCTCCTGAAATCTTTAGGAAGTATAGAAAACCTCTTGAGGATGTAATTCAGAATGTTCTTGTTACCCATATTAGGAATGCCTACAGATTGAAACTCAATGCTTATACTACTGATGATTTGGTGAGTAAGAGAGAAGAGTTTGAGAAGGTTACAGAAGACTATTTAAGGGAAGTGTTAGCTAGAGAAAACTTTGCTCTTGGTGAAATGACTTCTGGTCTTAAATACCCAGAATCTCTTGAAGCTTCAATTACTGCCAAGAATAAAGCTGTGCAAGATGCTTTGAAGATTGAGAATGAAATTAAGTCAGTAGAGGCAGAGGGTAAGAAACAGGTTGCAGCAGCTACTAAGGCAGCAGAAGCTTTGAAGATTAAAGGTGATGCAGAGGCAGAGTATAACAGAAAGATTAGCGCTTCATTATCTCCTCTAATTGTACAACAGAACTTTGTTGATAGATGGGATGGCAAGTTGCCTACTTATGGTACTGTGCCTCAATTATTTAAAGATGTAGCAGGTAAGTAATTATGGAATGGATTATTACTGGAATCATATTTTTCTTAATAGAATTGTATGTAATTTCTCACACCTATGAATCAGAGTATGGTCTTATTAAAAGAGATAGCAATAACTATAGAAAAATCTATGGCATCATAGAAGGCAGTGAGGAGAAGCTCACATTAACTGTTGGAAGACTGTTAGTTCTTATAGTAGCTAACATAATTTCTGTAGTTAATATACTCTACTTCTTATTCTTTATAGGATGGTGGATTAAAAGAGCAAGTTACCCAGAAGATAGAGAAACTACCTGTGTTATCTGGAGATTGAAGTTTGGTAAGTTCACAAAGTCAGTGATTACCAAGCTAAGTAATTTACTAAATAAAGAGTTATGAAACAGCGAATAATCAATATTCTACTGTTCATTATGTTGATTGGTCTGGGTATCTATGTGTACCTAGACCATGATACCAATGAACACAAGCCTCAACCATATGTAAAACTTGAGCAACCAGAGTTCTTGGATGAAGAACTTAGTGATAGTACTTTACTTAAGGCACTTATCTATTATGAAATCAATGAACCTTTGATTGTATTAGCACAAGCTAAGCTTGAGAGTGCTAATTATAAATCAAGGTTATGTAAGGAGAAGAATAATATCTTTGGATTGTATAATAGTAAAGCTGGACAGTATTATAACTTTGACCATTGGACTAATTGTATTCTAGCATATAAGAACATGATAGAATATAAACAAAAGGATGGTGAAGATTACTATCATTTCCTACTTAGGATTAAGTATGCAGAGGATAAGTTATATGTGGATAAGCTGAGAAATTTAGTTAAATTAATGCCTCCGTAGTTATGGAAGAAGTATGGAAAGATATTAAAAACTGGGAGGGAAGCTATCAAGTAAGTAACTTTGGAAGGGTTAGAAGTTTAGAGAGAATTATCACATTTTCTGATGGAAGAATTAGAAAGTTTCAAGGAAGAGAAATAAAACCTATTAAGAGTTCTACTAGTGATTATTTAATGGTTAGGTTGTGGAAGAATCATAAAGAATACGCCTATTTAATTCATAGACTTGTAGCTCAAGCATTTATTCCTAATCCAGATAACCTTCCAGAAGTGAATCATATTGATGAAAATATTTTTAACAATTCCTATGATAATCTTGAATGGTGTAATAGAGATTATAATCATAACTATAGCAAGGCAAAGAGAATTAATGCTGCTAGAGCAGTTACTGGTAAATGTGTTTTGCAATATGATTTAAGTGGAAAGTTGCTTCATATTTGGGAAACTGGATTAGATGCAGCTAAGTCTCTAAATATACCCCAAGGTAATATAAGTAGTTGTTGTTTAGGTAAGTTAAAAACAGCAGGAGGATTTAAGTGGCAATATGAATAGAGAAGAAGCAAGTAAAGAAATACAGGCAATAAAGTCTAAGAACATACTCCTTGAGTTAGTTACATCATTTGGCAAGACTAAACAAGCACTTGACATTATGGTCAAAAGGAACCCTAAGAACATACTTATCTTAGTACCAAGACTAGTATTAATACAGAATTGGAAGGATGAATTTGTTAAATGGAAGATGGACAAGTACTTGAAGAGAGTTACATTTAGTACTTATGTAGGTATTAAGAAGCATGAAGGAGAATCTTTTGATATGTTGATAGCAGATGAATGTCATCATTTCACTGATAAATCACTTGATGTAATTAGTACTATGACATTCAAGTATAGTACTCTCTTATCAGGGACTGTTATAGACTCAAAGAAAGCTGCATTAAGAGCTAGTTTCAAGGATTTGTATTGTTACAAAATCACTATGAAGCAAGCTCAAGAGGAAGTATTAGCAGAGCCAAAAGTGTATCTTATACCTTATACTTTAGATAATACTGACAGAAAATATCCTTTTGAATTAAGGAAGTCAGCTAAAGGTAAGAGTATTACTTGTGACTATTCAGATAAGTGGAAGTATCTCAAAGACAAGTCCTATACTACTGTTATTGTTAACTGCACTCAGCAGGAATACATCAATGAATTGAGTGCTAAGATAGACTACTGGAAGAGAATGTACATGAGAGGTAGAAATGAAGTATTCAAAAACAAATGGCTATACCTAGCTGGTTTAAGGCTAAGGATGCTAAGTAACTTCAAGACCTCTATTGTGTCTAACCTTCAAGTGCATCTTAGAAAGCAAAGATGCCTGACTTTCTGTAACTCTATTGAACAGACAGAGATATTGGGTAAGAACTGCATTAATAGCAATAACAAGGACTCAGATAAAGTACTTGAGCAGTTCAACAAGGGAGAAGTCAATCAGATTACATCATGTAATATGTTGAATGAAGGTATGAACCTTGTAGATTGTCAGGTAGGAATATATGCTTCTTTGAATAGTAGTGAAGTTATGATTAAGCAGAAGCTGGGAAGAATTCTTAGACATTCTAACCCTGTGCTTATTATACCCTATTACAAGAACACAAGGGAAGAAGAGATACTTGAGACTATGCTTGAGGACTACAACCCAGAGTTGGTTGAGATTGTTGAAAGTTTAAATCAGATTAAAGTATGACAATAACAATTGATGAAGAAGTATGCAAGAACTGGGGATTGACTATGCCAGAAGTACTTGCACTTACACTAGTGAAAACTGGTGTAGATGTGCCAGTATTATTTGCTAGTCTTGAAGACAAGAAAGCACTGGTGAAAGATATGTTCAATAAGTATCTTGTTACTCTTGGCTATGATGAAAAAGTAGCTAGTGTGTTGTTAGACTCTGATAAAGACAGACAACCACAAGATAGGATTGAGAGTCTTGCAGCCAAGATGATGGAACTGTTTCCTAGTGGCAAGAAGCAAGGAACTTCTCAATATTATAGAGGTAATAGAAAAGATATTACTCTTAGGTTGAAGAAGTTCTTTAAGCTCTATGGAAATAGATTCACTGATAAACAAATTCTTGAAGCTACTGATAAGTATGTTAAAGCATTCAATGGCAACTATAGCTATATGAGAGTGCTTAAGTACTTCATTTGGAAAGATGAAAAGAAGTTAGATTCTGAGGGAATTGGTTATATTAGTGAAGTATCAGACTTGGCATCCTATATTGAGAATGAAAGTGGAGTATCAGTAGATACTGATTGGACATCTAGCTTGAAGTAAACTATGGGCTTATATGAAAGAACATTAAAGATACTTGAGGATAGAAGAAAGAACTTGATTGATGGTGGTATTAATAGTATTCCATCATCTTTCAGAAGGTTCAGTGATGACTTTATAGGTGTAGAACAATCTACCTATTATTGTGTCACTTCTGTCACTAAAGGTGGTAAATCTCAATTTGCTTCCTATGCTTTTATCTACAATCCTATTCTTTTTGCTTTCTATAATAGAGATAAGGTTAGAGTGAAGATATTCTATTTTGTACTTGAAGAGACACAAGAGAGAGTCATGCAGAGATTTATGAGTTATATCTTGTATCATCTTTCAAAAGGCAAGATTAGAATATCTCCAAAAGACCTTAGAAGTTCAAAGAATGACAAGCCATTACCAGAGGAGGTACTTGAAATCTTGAGGAGTTCAGAGTATGCAGAAATACTTAAATTCTTCGAGGATAGTATCATATTTAGCACTACTGCCAATCCTACTGGCATCTTCAAAGAATGTCAGAGATATGCAGAAGAACATGGTACTACTCATAAGAAAAAGTCAGTGTACAGGGGGGAATTAGGAGAGTTAAAGGAAACTGATACTTTTGATTACTATGTTCCAGATGACCCTAAAGAGTACAAGATTGCATTCATAGACCATATAGGTTTGATTGATACTGAGAGAGGAATGAATCTAAAGCAATCTATGGATAAATTGTCAGAGTATCTGGCAAAGTATCTTAGAAATAACTATGGATTTAGTCCTGTTATCATTCAGCAACAATCCTTTGAGAATGAAAGTAATGACAACTTTGTTAGTGGCAGAATCAGACCATCAGCTCAAGGTCTAGGTGATAGTAAGTACATTGCAAGAGATTGTAATATACTTCTTGGTTTATTTAGTCCATTCAAGTTTGAACTTGAAACTTATAAGGAGTATGATATCACTAAGTTTAGAGATAACATAAGATTCCTTGAAGTTCTTGTTAATAGAGATGGTGAAATGGGAGGCTTATGTCCACTATTCTTTGATGGGGCTGTATGTGATTTCAATGAACTACCTTTACCAAGTGATAAGAATGGTATAGCTAGAGTGTATGAATATCTCAAGTACATCAGAATGAAAGAGGGCAAGGCAAGTCTATTTATACACATAGCTGAGAAGAGAAATAAAATGAGTAGATATTTGCATAGATGGAAAAGATTATCTATCTTTGCAAGGTTTAATAATAAAAAGTAGAAAGTAAATGGCTAAAGTATTAGTATTAGCAAAGTCAGGTTTTGGTAAGACTACTTCCTTATGCGGGAGAAAGAAGTTTGGTATTGAAGGGTTAAACCCAGCAGAAACATTTCTCATTCAATGTGCAAACAGAGAGCTTGCTAACTTGGATTACAAACTGATTACAGGATTCACTAACTCTAGTGATTTAGCAAGAGTTATTGGAACTGGAAATAGAATTCAAGTTGGTAACATTGCAGGTCTTGAGAAGTTTAAGGTGGTAGCAGCAGCTATTGAAATGCTGGCTCAGTCCCCATTCAAGAATATTGTGACTGATGATTTCAATTATCTGTCTCAAGACTATTACATGGCAAATGCAATGAAAGGTGGATGGGACACTCCTAAGCAAATTGGCTATGGTATGGGTCTTATCTTTAATGCTTTTGAGGCAATTCCTACCAGAGAAAAGGACTTATTTGCTCTTGCTCATTATGAAGAGTATAAAGATAAGAATGGAGACTCCATATCTTATAAGTTCAAGACAACTGGCAATATGGTAGATGGCTACATTACTCCAGAAGGTAAGTTTGACATCATTCTATATGGAAAAGCTAGCTGGGATGACCAGAATAAGAAGGCAATTAAGCAGTTTGTAATTGACTTTGATGGTGAATATCCTGCAAAGGATTCTATTGGTGCATTGGATGAATGCCCCTTGTATATACCTAATGATTTAGGTTATGTAAAGAAGTTAATCAATCAACATTATCATAGAGAGTAATGACTAGAGAAGCTGTAGTTCAGATGTTGAGAGATATAATGACTAACCCTGGTTACTATGGTAGAATGGTTAAGATGGATACTATCCTCAACTATTGTGTGGAACATGGAAAGTCACCTCAAATGTCTATCAAGTTTGTTCAATTCCTAGGAATGAATGAACCTTTACTACATGAAGTCTTCCTTGATACACTAGATATGTTGAAGAAAGAACATGCTATCTTTGAACTATGGAGTGCAATGAATCCATTGTTGCCACAGGGTGGTAGAAGATTATTATCAATTTATTAATAAATAGAAAAATGAAAGAATTAAGTAGAACAGAACTTGCAACAGTTAAGAGAACTGCTGCTAATGTGAAAACATTCAGAGCTAAGAAAGCTAAGTTGGAAGCACAAAAGGCTAAGATTGATGCAGAACTTGAGTCTGTGAACAAAAGTATTGATTTGTTTGAGCAACCCATCATTGAGGTAACTGGTGGTTATACCTCAGAACAAGTATTGAATGGTGAAATGGATGCAGCTTTGCAACAGTTGAAGGTTGCTGAACAGCCTGTTGAAGAAGTGGCAACTGAGACTGCAAGTGTTGCTACAGAGACTCCTGTAGATGCTCCTGCAAATCCCTTTATGCCTACAGAAGAAGCAGGCACAGATGTAAATCCATTGCCTTTTGAAGCATAAGTAATAACATTTTAAACAATTTGAGATATGAATAATTTGAAAAAAGGTGCTAAAGTATTTATGGCTTTTGCCGCAGGCTCTGAATCTAAAGAGAGCAATAGAAAACTCTATATGGGTATTGCTCCTGTATTTGTAACAGCAGTTAACCCTAACAAGGAAATGCTGAGTAAGTTCTATGAGAGTGACATTGATGAAGAGCCTGTATATCTTGGTGAATCTGAGGTAGGTCCTGATGGTAATAAAACCAAAGTTCCTCAAGTAAGAATTGATTTCTTGGTTGTTTCTGATGCTGCTAAGACTAATGGCATTGAGATGAGAACCAAGATTACTTTCTTTGTTAAGAAAGCATTCAGATACAACAGAGATAACACCAAAGTTCAGGTGATTGACAAGTATGGTCAGACTGCTTGGCCTACTATTGAGGAAGCCAAAGCACATGCAATTCCTCAGTATGAAAATGGTCCTGCAAACCTTGACAAAGATTACAGATCTGCATATATTGGTGAGGAAGAATTGACAGGCTTTATCAAAGCCTATTTGAATATCCCTAACCCATCATTCAGCTACAAAGACAAGAACACTGGTGAACTTGTTACCAAGACTTTGCCTAATCTGGATGATGCTCTGGCTAGACTGGATAGCATTGACAACTATTTCAAGGGTGACTTCAAGGAGCTTGACTCTATCTTGAAACTGCAACCTAAGAATGTTGTGAAGGCATGTTTTGGTGTAAGAACAACTGATGAAAACAAACAATATCAAGCTGTTTATACTCAGAAGTTCTTGAAGAACATTATTACTGATTACAGCAAACTTGATGCAGATATTCAAGGAAGAAAAGCTGCTGGCTCCTATCCTACAACTGAGTTCAGTATTGAACCTTTGCATGAATATTCTGTAGAGTCAACTGACTTCTCAGCAGGTGCTATGCCTTTCCCTCCTGCAAATCCTACAAATGGTAATGCAGCTCCTGCTGCACAGGCAGGTCCTTGGGGCTGGGTACAGTAATTAAAAATAACCTTTAACTTGAATTGATATATGGCATTTAGTAGTGGTACAACTAGCATAACTCTTAATGATATTCTGAGCAAAGTCAGTGAAGCTGATATACTCTATCATTATTTCAACGTGAGTAATATTCCATGTGTAATATCTAGCCCCCTTAGGGTAGATAAAAACCCTTCTTTTGGTATTTATACCTTAGATGGAAGTAAAATATACTGGAAAGACTTATCCAAGAATACCTCAGGAGGTCTTTGGGATATGCTAGGTGAATATTGGGGGGTGAGTTACAGAGAAGTCTTAAAGAAAGTCTGGGATGACTTACCTAATATATCCACTACTTATGCTAAATCAAACAAGATGGGCAAACCCCAGTCAATTAGCAGTTATAGTGAAAGTACTGACTTACAATGCAGAGTAAGAGAATGGAGGAAGCATGATATTGAATATTGGCAATCCTTTGGTATATCTCTCGATTGGCTAAAATATGCAGACATTTATCCTATATCACATAAGATAGTGATTAAGGGTAACAACAAATTCATATTTGCTGCTGATAAGTATGCTTATGCTTATGTTGAGAGAAAAGAGGGTAAAGTTACTCTTAAGATATATCAACCATTCAATACTAATGGCTATAAATGGTCAAACAAACATGATAGGTCAGTAATAAGTCTTTGGACTAAAATACCTGAGCAAGGAGAGAAGTTAATAGTCTGCTCTTCAATGAAAGATGCTCTATGTGTTTGGTCTAATACAGGTGTGCCATGTATTGCAATTCAAGGTGAAGGTTATGGTATAAGTGATACTGCAATTAGTGAACTTAAAAGGAGATATAAAGAGATTTATATACTACTGGATAATGATGAAGCTGGCTTGGAAGATGCAAGGAAACTGTCAGAGTCCACTGGGTTCACTAATTTAGTATTACCTGATTATGGAGCTAAAGATTGTAGTGACTTATTCAAGCTCCTTAACAATGTGAATGAGTTCAAACAGGTGATTCTCAGCCTTATAAATGGAGAACAAGTAAACATCAATATCCCATTTTAAATTAAATAACATTATGGAAGCAAGAAAGATTTTATTCGTGATGAACAACAGTTCAAGTCAGAAAAGTATTATGTCAGAAGCTGAAACTCTTGGTGCTTTAAAAGCAGACATGAGAAGGGCAGGTATCAACTATGACAACATGACATTCTATGAAGGTAGAACAAGAACAGAATTGAAGGATGATGCCTCAGTTCTGCCTACTAATGTTCCTGTTGCAGCTAAGGGCACAACCCCTGCCACTACTACCAATGACTTGGTGTTCATGTTGACCACAGCTAACAAGAAGATTAGAAGTGGCGCTGGTGATAGACCTGCTGCTTATGCTAAGATTAAGCAGCTTGGATTGCAGGATGCTTGTAAGGCTAAGTATGGTAAGAACTTTACCCAGTGCAGTACTTCTGATTTGGAGGCACTAATTGCAGGTGCATCCCCTAAAGTTGAACCTAAAGTAGAAGCTCCTGCTGTTGAAGCTGCCCCTATCATAGGTAATACTGCTGTTATTATCAGCAATGCAGGTAGTGCTAAGCCTAGAGTTGTGAAAGTAGTAATGGAAACTACCAATGTGAGCTTGAAAGAAGCTAAAGACATCGTTGAGGGTGTTCCTTCAAGAATCCAAGGATTGACTAAGGAAGTTGCTGCTAAGTTTGTAAGTGACTTGATTGGTGCAGGTGCTATGGCATCTATTGAAGGTCAAGGTGGTGCTCCTGCATCTGTTGCACCTGTACAAGTAATAGATGTAAAGGCAAGAAGAATCTTAGGTCAATTATTGAATCTTCTTATTGATGAAGAGGATTTATATGGCAACTATTCAGAATTGCTTGATGACCTACAAGGTGAATGTGGTGATACTCAAGCTGTAGAGGCAAAAGCTGAACAGCCTGCTCCTAAGAAAGAAGATGATAACCTTTCTCAATCAGAGATTAATTCTCTGTTTGGTGGTTGGGCACGGTAAATAACATTAAGAGGTTGGTGAGTATTCATCAGCCTCTTTTTTTTTTGGTGATATATGGAAGAAAGAATAATAGAAAAGATAACAGGCATGTATAACTCTATCATGGAAAAGCCTAATATTATTTATGATATATTTAAGGATTTCTATGGTGAAGAGTTTGTAGATATGCAGAACTACCTATCACTAGAAAGGTATATATCTCTTATTAGAAGGAACTTCTCAGAGGAAAGTATTCTTGAACCAGGGAATAATCTTTATGGTTCTGACAGGTTCAATGAGATATTTATATTAGTTAGATTTCCAGAAGTTAGGGTAACTAATGAAAATGATAGATATATAGATATCTGGGAGTTGTATGCTAAAGTAACTTTTAATTGGAGAGGTAAATCAAGAGGAGACTTCCTGCTAAATAGAGCTGAATATGATGTATTTCAATTACAGAATAACTATATGCACAGTCATATTCACTCTATTCCTACGAGTGATTTTACATCATTTCAATCTCCTTGTTTAGGTAGTGGTCCTATTAGAGATACTCTTGCATTACTAGCAACAGACTTTGATGAACTAAGATGGCAATTATTCTGTCTTGAGCTTAGTAAATATGTTCAAGTAGAGTCACTTGCTGGAGGTCCTTATAAGAGAATGGAGAATCTTGGTAAGAATAGTATGAGTCGTGGTGAGAGTAATTGGTCTATGTTTAGTGATGAAAATTTGCCTCATTTTAATTCATTTAATAATGAAAGAGTTAGACAATTTGTCAAATGGCTTCTTGAGAGAAAGAAACTCAAGTTCGATTTTGCTAATGGTAGCTATGGTATCAGTATGTCATATATCACTTGGAGAATATTCTTGAGCAATGAATTCATTGAATGGTACAATATTCAATATGCTGAGGGTAATGCAACTGCTACATATTTAGACTTGCTTGCAGAAGGTGTACTTGTAAAAGGAATCATCAATAACAACAGGTTCTATTATGATAACAGTGGTAGAGGAACTAACTATTCAAGATACGTAGGAAAAAGGATATGCACTTTTAAAGGTGAGGATGTAAGACTAGTGGTGAGGGATTTGGAGAGCAGAGCTAACGATAATAACTTATCTAATTTTATTAACAACAAACTTGCAGAATACATATATAAATGTATTTTGAAAGTAGTAAATTATGAATATGGAAACAACAGTACAGAAACCCAAACTGCTGGACCTAGTAAAACAGTCATCTACATATAAGTTGATTGTAAGCCCAGAATTGGAACAGAAAATAAGATATTACTTGGATAGATTTCCAAGAGATGAATACTCAGGTACTTTATTCTATACAGTATCTGGAAGTTTTGAAACTAAAGACTTGGTAATTAATGCCTTTGATTTCCTATTGCAAGATATAGGAACTAGTGGCTATACTGAGTTTAACCAGTCTCCTGATGTAATAGGTTATATGGTAGAGCATCCAGAGTTACTTGATGAAAAGGTATATCAAGGATTAATGCACTCACATCATATATTAGGTGCATTCTTTAGTGGTACAGACTTAGCTACTCTTAGAGAAGAGGGCACTGATAGAATTCACTTTGTATCCTTGATTATTGATACTAAGGGTACTTATCAAGCAGCTATTACAAGAGTGGTTGTTGAGGAGATGCAGGCTACTGGCTTCATTAAATATCCTACATTTAATGGTCAAGAGGTAACTGGAAGCCCTGTTACTTATAGCTTCAATAGAAAGAAGCTTGAGTACTTTATGCTTGATGTAGAAAGACCTGCCATTGAAAATCCCTTTTCAGAAATGGCTGCTAGGATTGAAGAAGTTAAAGAACAGAAAGCTAAAGCTGCTAAAGAAAAAGCTGCAACAACTCCTTATGGTAACTATGGTGGTGGCTATAATAACTATGGTCAATATGGAAACTGGGGTAAGAAAGAGGATAAACCAGCAGTACCTACAAATGGCATCAGTTACCAGACTAATGTAGGAAGAGGTAATCTAGCAGTACCTACAAATCCTAACTATGTACCACCTGTACAGAATGAGTTACCTTTTGAAGAACCTGATGTTGATGTGCCACCTCCTTATGGTCATGTTAAAGTTGACCCTGAGACTATTAATGATTTAGCTGCTCAGTTAGTTACTGGTGACATCAATTACTTTAAGCCTACTGATACAACTCTTGATGAATTAGCTAGGGCTGGTGAAGAGATGTTTGAACAAAGGTTTGAAGATGAAAAGCTATTCCATGCTTGGGCAGAACAATATGTAGAGTTCCTTGTGTACTATACAGAAGACCCTAAGCTTGAGATGTTTGATGATGAAGTACTTGCTGCATTAATTGCACATGACTTAGCAGAGGTGCTTAGTGCACTCACTACTAAAGGTAAGTATATTAATCAGTTCATTGAAATATTAAATAGATATATCATTTAATTATGAATGAAGAAGAAAGAGTAATAGAAGCAGTGCCTACTGATTATGAAGAGGCTATGCAGACTGCTACATTTGATGAGACTCCAATACCTGTTGTAGAGGAGCCATTATCTCCTGATTTAGCTGCACTAATAGAAGAAGCTGATAGATTTTTAGCTAGTAGAGAGGTTGAAGAATCAACCCTTATAGATGATACTCTTCAAGTATCTGAGGAACCATCAGTAGAATTGACACCAGAAGAACAAGCTGTACTTGACCAAGCAATTGCTACTCAAGACAGTGAGATACCTGTGAATTCAGCTACTTTACAGTTGCAGGAATCTACAAGTAGATTTAGTGGTGCTGTCTGGTATGAAGCTATTCGACAGAAATCTATTATATTAGCTGGATTAGGTGGTATTGGTAGTTATGTTGCATTTCTATTAGCTAGAATGCAACCAGCTAGAATCACTATGTATGATGATGATATAGTAGAAGCTGTTAATATATCAGGTCAGTTGTATAGTGTAACAGATGTAGGAAACTATAAAGGTAATGCCATTTATCAAATGATGAAGAATTATGGTAACTTCTATAATGGTAATGTGAATACTCAAAGATTTACTGACCAATCCTTAGGAGGTCCTATTATGATTTGTGGCTTTGATAACATGGAAGCAAGAAAGGTATTCTATCAAAGTTGGAAGAACTGGAGAAACACAACTGATGATTCATCTAAGTGTCTATTCATTGATGGTAGATTAGCAGCAGAAGAATTTCAAGTAATTGCAATTCAAGGTGATGATGAAAGGGCAATGAAACTCTATGAAGAAGAATGGTTGTTTAGTGATGCAGAGGCAGAAGAGACTCTCTGTAGCTATAAACAAACTACATTTATGGCTAATATGATTGGCTCAGTTATGGTCAATATATTTGTTAACTTTGTAGCTAATGAATGTGACCCAGTATTCCCAAGAGATGTGCCCTTCCTTACTACCTATGATGCAACTACTATGTATTATAAAGTAGAAATGTAGTATGGCAGTAACAATTAACTATAGATTTGCTAGTACAATTGCTGGCTTATTCAGAAATGAAGGAAGTGGTGAGTATTCTCAGTTATCTCAAGCAGGTGTAAGTTGGTCTAATAATAATGTGCTTAATAGGTTCACTAAATGTGATTTAAGTGGTCCAGAGTTTGAGGTTCCAGTTGCTATAAGAGGTTATGCTGAGAGAGAACTAAGAACTACTATTGGGAAAACCTTTTCAAGTATAGGAGAAAAAGAGTTAGTGGTTCCTATAATTCAGCAGAGTTATATTAATAACAAAAAAACTGCTGATTCTATACTCAAACAACTCTTTGAATCTACCATTCAATATGGCATGGTGAATATAAAGACAAACAAAGATATTGAGTATCATGGAGGAAGAGGCTATATCTTTGATGCTAATTTTAACCCTATATTCTTTGCTACTCTGATAGGTCATTATGATGTTGAAGATGTCAGCAATAGAGTGAGAGGTTGGACTTGGACTGAATGTAGAGTGTATTTACATCCTAATATAATCATTGACGGTAGTGACTTAATAGGTAAAGGTATAATGAAGAAAGTTCTTCCTTATTTGTTAAGTAGCAGAAATGTTCTTCCTTATTCTAGTATAAATTGGATAAAAATAAGTGAGAATATTAAAGTCAAGGTTATTATTGAAGATGCTAGTAGGTTCTTTAGAACTCCTACACCTATGAGAGCTGACTTTACTAATGAAGAGATGAATGAAATGTTAGCAGCTCATGCAGATGAAGTTGTAAGACAGTTTAAGTTATGACACTAAATGAATATTTTGGTAATTGGATTAGAGTTATAGATGTTAATGAGTTGAATAAGGTTACTGGGATTATAGGCAATATAAGAAAGCCTATATGTCCTAGTATTCCTGATGTATTCAGGTCATTCACTCTGTGTCCCTATGAAGACTTGAAGGTAGTTATGATAGGGCAAGACCCATATCCACAGAAAGATATAGCCACAGGTGTTCTATTTGGTAACAGGAGTGAGGTAAGCGAAGATAACTTATCTCCTTCACTAAAGATTGTTAAAGAGGCATCTATTAATTTTGAGGTTCCACATAATAGTATTATCTTTGACCAGACTTTAGAAAGTTGGGCTAATCAAGGAGTACTAATGATTAATTCTGCACTGACTTGTGAGATGAATAAAGTAGGCAGTCATACAATGTTATGGAGACCTTTCATGACTAAGTTATTGAAGAACCTATCTGAGTGGAATACAGGTATAATCTATGTTCTATTTGGAGAACAAGCTAGAACATTTGCACCTTATATTAATGGTAAGTCTAATATCATTCTTGAGGAAAAGCATCCAGCCTACTATGCTAGAATGGAAAAGAGGATGCCTTCAACAGTCTTTGAAGAAGTAAGCAGACTAACAAAAGAGAAGTATGGTGAACCTATTAAATGGTTCCAAGAGTATTAATAAATAATAATTTCAAATCATGAAAAAGTATGTATTTGTAAAGACAGGTGAAGCTGTAGAGTTAGGTCAAAAATTGGCTAGAGTTGCTAACACATTGTTAGGTCCTGTTGTAGTAGAAGAAGTAGAAATCACAGAGAAAACACTTCCTATGTTTATTAAGAGAGGTGTAATTTCAGTGCAAGAAGAGGAAGCTAATTGCACTCATGTGAACATTGACTATTACATTGGACATCTTGCTGAAAGAATCAACTGGAAGCCTGAGAACTTGGCTAAATATCTGAATAATTTGGCTGGCATCAATGAAGCTGCTGTATTCTCAATCCTGTTGAGAGAAGTTGCAATTGTGATGGATAAGAAATATCCAGACCATATTGAAAGAAGCAAGGAGATTTATGTCATTGACATGACTGATGGTGAGATTCATAAACTGAGAGAGTTACATAAGGTAAAGAATTTCAGAAACTTTGCTGCATTCAGAACTATTGAAGATGCTCTATGCGCTAAATATATTCTGAAAGATTTTATGAAAGAATTGTTTAAGAGAGGTGGAAAATAAGAAGGTCAAAAATGCTACCCCAACAGTAAGTAATGGTATTGAGTTCAAGTCCAAGATTGAAGTTATGGTATATAATACCCTAGTTCAACATGGATTTGAACCTCAATATGAACCTATCACTTATGTAATCTGGAGTGGATTTAGACCTACTATACCTTTCTATACAAGGAATGAGAAAACTAAACAACAGATACTCAACCTTAGGAAACTAGTGGATGTAACATACACCCCAGACTTCTACATAGAGTACAAAGGATTAAAGATTATCATTGAAGCTAAAGGCTTTGAGAATGATGTCTGGCCTTACAAGTTTAAGATGTTCAGACATTTGCTTGAACAACAGCCAGATAAAGATAAGTATTTAATCTTTGAGATATTCACAAAGAAACAATTGTTGGAAGCTATAGAAATAATTAAAGGTTATGAAACCAGTAGAGAGAATGATGAGCTTAACCAAGTGCCTACCAAAGAGTGATATTGTATTAGCACAGAGATTTATTGATTCAAGAGATTTTGAGTCATTGCAAGAACTTGTTGATTCAGCTATTATCAAGGCAAGGAAGAGTTTAAATAGTGATAATCCTAAGGAAGAGTATCTTAGTTTAGATATGGATGAATTAGTCAAACTGAAAGCAGAGGTAGATGTTTATGTAGAACAGTTACAAATACCTTATCAGGATGATGTAGAAGAGTTTGAAGATTATGCAGAAGAGTATTAAGTCCATAAGTTGGCAAGTTACAGAATCTGTTTATAGAGCAGACCCAGCTATCAGTTATTCTACATTAAGTAGGTTTGATAGAGAAGGTTGGAGAAAGATTGGAAGTCTCTTTGATAAGATTGAATCACCAGCATTAAGATTTGGCAGTGCAGTTGACACTATGCTAACTGATGGTGAAGCAGCTTTTACACAGAGATTTATGGTGTGTGAATTTCCATCATTATCAGAGGTACTAATATCATTAACTAAAGAACTATTCAATGGTTATGGTAATGACTATAGAAGTCTTGATTTAGTACCTGATGAGATAATATTAGCACACTCTCTTTCCTATCAATCTAATTGGGGGGATGAGGCTAAACTCAAGCATATTAGAAGCAAATGTGGAGATTATTATAAGTTACTTGCACTATCAACAGATAAAGAAATCTTGTCTCAGAAAGACTATGATGATACTGTTGCCTGTGTTAATGAACTTAAGACTAATCCTTATACTAAAGGATTCTTCAAGATTAACCCATTTGATACTAGATTTGAAAAGGAATTCCAATTAAAATTCAAAGCTGAGTTTAATGGAATATCTGTCAGATGTATGTTTGATGAGTTAGTAGTTGACCATCAAGAGAAGATAATTTATCCTATTGACTTAAAGACTTCTGGTCATGCAGAGGAAGACTTTGAACAATCATTTGTTACATGGAGATATATGATACAAGCACAGCTTTATACATATATACTTCAACAAGTAATTAGTAAAGATGAATACTTCAAGGACTTTAAGATTGCACACTATAGTTTTATAGTAATTAATAGGTTTACATTAGCTCCACTTGTATGGAGGTATTATAGTAACTTTAGTGAAGTTGATATGAAGGATGATAAAGGTAATATATATAGAAATTGGAGGAAACTTCTTGTAGAACTTCATTATTACTTACAGTCACCAGATATTAAATACACTAAAGAAGCTAGAGAAAGGAATGGTATTATGAAAATAAGTAATTTACAGCCAGCATGACAGAGTTAGAATATTTTAAAGGTGATGAACTTGCAGCCTCAACTTGGAGGAATAAGTATGCAGCAGAAGGAGAACAAACTCCTGATGATACACACAAAAGGTTAGCTAAGGAATTTGCAAGAGTAGAGAGTAATTATAACTGGAAGAGTAATATAGATAGGGCTTTTAGTAATTTATCAAACTATGGCTATGTTAGACCACAACTTGATGAAGAGGCTATCTATCAGTTATTCAAGGACTTCAAGTATATTATACCTGGAGGTTCAGTTATGTCTGGTTGTGGAACTGGAGCATTGGTAAGTCTTAGTAATTGTTTTGTAATAGGTAGTCCTAAAGATAGTTATGCAGAGATAATGAAGACAAGAAGTCAACAAGCTCAACTTATGAAGAGAAGAGGTGGAGTTGGTTATGACTTATCTCAGCTAAGACCAAGAGGAGCTAAGGTTAATAATGCAGCGAAGTCTTCAACAGGTGCAGCATCTTTCATGGATGTATGTTCAGATATAACCAATGAAGTGGCTCAGAATGGAAGAAGAGGTGCCCTTATGTTAAGTATGAGTATTAATCATCCTGACATTGAAGAGTTCATTACTAAGAAGCAGGACTTAACTAAGGTAACTGGAGCTAATATATCAGTTAAAGTTACTGATGAATTTATGCAAGCTGTTGAGAATGATAAGGATTATATCCTTAGATTTCCCGTAGATGAAAGTGTACCTCAAGGTCTTATGATTGAAGAGATGCCATATAATGAATTATGGTTCTTCTCAGATGATGACCATCCAAACTCTTTCTTCAAGAAAGTAAGAGCAAGGGAGTTATGGGATACTCTCATGCACTGTGCTTGGAATACTGCTGAACCAGGGATTATGTTTGAAGGAGCAATGCACAATTATTCTCCTGATGGTGTATATCCTGACTTCAAGATGGTTGGAACTAATCCTTGTGGTGAAATACCAATGGGTCCATTTGATAGTTGTAGGTTGATTCATATTAACTTGAGTAGTTACATTGTAGACCCATTTACAGATAAGGCTCACATTGATGAAGAGTTACTCTATATGCACTCTTATGAAGCTATGAGATTAGCTGATGACTTGGTTGATTTGGAGATTGAAGCTGTTGATAAGATTATTGATACAGTGAAGAATGACACTGATGATACTGAGTTCAAGCTATGGAGTAAAATCAAGGAGACTGCAATTCAGGGGAGAAGAGCTGGCTTAGGTTTCACTGGTCTTGCTGATGCAATAGCTATGTTAGGATTGAAGTATGACTCTGATGAAGGTATTAATCAGGTTGGACAATTAATGAAAGTTATGTTCAAAGGTCAGCTTGATAGTAATATTGATATGGCTATTGAAAGAGGAGCATTTCCTGCTTGGGATAAACATAAAGAACTATTCTTTGAAGGTGATGAAGTATGTGAACTTACAGGGGAAATGCCTGTTTATAATGGGCATAATGAGTGGTATAATTTTATCTATGATAACTATCCTGACCAAATAGTTAAGATGATTAGAAATGGTAGAAGAAACATAAGTTGGTCTACTGTAGCTCCTACTGGAACTGTAAGTATCATGGCTGGTACAAGTAGTGGTATTGAGCCTATATTCCTACCTTTCTATCAAAGAAAGAGGAAATGTATGTCTGAAAGTGATAGGGTAGATTATGTAGATAAAGTAGGTGAGAAATACACTTTATTTACAGTAGTTCATCCTAACTTGAAGAAATGGGCAATAGAGACTCTCAATTATTCTGAGTCAGAAGTCAATGAATGGAGCTTGGGAGTATGGAAGGAAGTCTGGAAGGAAAGTCCTTATTATGGTTCTACAGCACCAGAGATTGATTGGAGACAGAGAGTTAAATTACAGGGAGTAGTTCAGAAATATATCACTCACAGTATCAGTAGTACAGTTAATCTGGCTAAAGAAACTACAGAAGAAGAGATTGCTGACATCTATATTGAGGCATGGAAACAAGGATTGAAAGGTATCACTATTTATAGAGATGGATGCAGGGAAGGTGTATTAACTCAGGTTGAGAAACCTAAAACTATTGAAGGAAGACAAGCTCCTAAGAGACCTAAAGTTCTTGAAGCTGATTACTATCAAGTTAAAGTCAAGAAAGAGCAGTTTATAGTTCTTGTAGGGCTTCTTGAAGGTAAACCTTATGAAGTGTTTGCATTCAGACCTCTCAATCCTGTTAATATTCCAGCACATAAAGGTACTATTACTAAGGTAAGTAAGATGCACTATAGCTTTGATTCTGAACATATTAATATATCTAACCTAGAGTTAGCTAATACTAATATTGAAGAGAATGCAGCTACACTATACTCTTCAATGTTGTTGAGACATGGTGTAGATATTAACTATATTATCAAGACTGCAAGAAAAGTCAATGATAATATTAGTTCATTTAGTTCAGCTATGTGTAGAATACTAGCTAAGTATATACCTAATGGTGAAGTAAAGGGTGAAGTATGCCCTGATTGTGGAGGAACTTTAGTGAGGGAAGGTGGTTGCATTCACTGTAAAGACTGTGGCTACTCAAAATGCTTGTAACATGAAAATTGAAACTAAGTTTAATATGGGGGATTCTGCTTTTGTTATGTATAATAACAAGGCAGTTCCCATACTTATTATGGGAGTACATTACTCTTTAGATAGATATGCAGGTGAAATAACCTATTACTCTGCAAACATATCAACTGGTAATGGTCTGGAGAGGTTTAAAGAAAAAGAAGTATTCAAAACTAAAAAGGAATTATTAGAATCATTATGAAATTGAAGATAAAGATAAGAGAAATAACAGAAGGCTGTATGCCTGAAATAATAGAGAAAGGTGACTGGATTGACCTTAGGGCAGCAGAGGATGTAGTGTTAAAAGCACCTCAAGCTGGTGTAAGGAAGAGAGAAACTATTGATGGTAAAGTGATAAGTCATAGAGATGTATCTTTTAATTATCACTTACTTAACTTAGGAGTGGCAATGCAACTCCCTGCTGGCTTTGAAGCAATTGTAGATGCAAGAAGTAGCACTCCTAGTAAGCTAGGTATAATCTGTGCTAATAGCCAAGGTGTAATTGATAATTCATATCAAGGAAATGATGATGAATGGAAGTTCCCTGCTATTGCTATCAGAGATACTACTATTCATAAAGGTGATAGAATCTGCCAATTCAGAATTCAGTTAAGTCAGAAAGCTACTATGTGGCAGAAGCTTAAATGGCTCTTTAGCTCAGGCATTGAACTTGTAAAGGTTCAGAAATTGAATGGTAACAACAGAACTGGAATAGGTAGTACTGGTGTTAAGTAATAACTCTAAAAAAAAATGAGAACATGATAACAAATATATTATTTGTGGTAGGATTAGCACTTCTGGCTGCTCTCTTTGCCAAGGTGGTTGATATGGCTAGAAAGGGAGATACAAGAATGTTGGCAGATAAGATGTCATTCAGAGAAACATTGGATTTAACTGAACTTCCTATTGTTACCTTTAGGAACAATGATAAGAAGTTTAACTTTCTGCTTGATACTGGTGCCACTAATTCAGTAATTAATAAGTCTGCACTTGCAGATATAGTCTCTAATCCTACTGGGAAGAAAGATACTATATATGGGTCTGATGGTAATAGAGAGGAAGTTGATATAGTTTCTATAGGTATTAGTTATAAAGATAATACCTTTGATGAGGAGTTCTATGCTAAAGATTTAGATGCTGCCTTTGGTAATCTAAAGGTTAGTCATGGTGTAAACCTGCATGGAATTCTTGGTAATTCTTTCTTCCAAAGATATAGATATGTCATAGACTTTGATAAACTTGTAGCATATTCAGCAATGTAATGGAGAATATAATCAAACTTAATTCAAGAGGTGAGGAGAACAATTACCTCAAGAGACTTAGTAAACCAGATGGCAAAGAGTCAAAGACTTATGTACTTAAAGTTAGCACACCAACTGTAAGAGTTAGTAAGCTAGCTACAGGATACGAGTTTATTGACCCTTCTGGTGGTCCAATGATTAAGGTTGGTTCTCTTCTTGAAGAAGCTCAAGCAGTAGTCAAATCAATTGACTATACTATGGGTTATGGATATACAATAACATTTGAATAATATGACAGAAGACTGGGAATTTAGAGAGGAACAGCAGGAAACCATCTACTATGGTGAGCAAATATACTTTGTCACAGGGCAATCTTATTTGTTTGAAGATGAGGATAGACCTTTCAAATGTATCTCAGTTGAGCAGTCTTTGGAGCTACTGGAAACCCTGAGAATAGTAGGCTTGGATAGTGAAACTAAAGGTACTGAAATCTGGCAAGGGCAGTTGTTACTTCTTCAATTAGGTAATAAACACTTTCAAATAGTGATTGATTGCTTGACTATAGATGTAAGAAGGTACAAAGAGTTCCTTGAAAGTGACAGACTCTTTATCATTCACAATGCCAAATTTGATTTAAGATGGCTATATAAAGAAGGAATTGTAGTAAGAAATGTCTATGATACTTTCTTAGGTGAAAAGATACTATTCTTAGGTTTCCCTCCAGGCACAGTCTCTTTATCTTTACAAGCTTGTTGTGATAGATACTTGAATATACATCTTGATAAGACTGTTAGAGGTAAGATACATGCAGGTTTAACAGATGAGGTAATTATATATTCAGCCAATGATGTTGTTTGGCTTGAGGATGTAATGAATGCTCAATTAGAACAGATTAAAGCTAGAGGTCAACTCAATGCTTTAGAGGTTGAGAATAGATTTGTTAGAGTACTTGCATATATTGAATTCTGTGGTATTAGACTTGATGCTGTTAAGTGGAAGGCTAAGATGGTTAAGGATGAAGCTAGATTGAGGGAAGCTGAAACCAAGTTAAATGAATGGGTGATTAACTATGTGTTATCTAAAGGTGAAAATGCTGAGATAGCTTATGATTCTACCACTAGAAGAGGTAAGAAGAAGAGGGCTAAGGCTAGTGCTGGTAAATATGTAGCTATAGACCCACAGAGAAACTTGTTTGAAGAGTCTAAACCTAGATGTATAATTAACTGGAATAGTAACAAGCAGGTTATTCCATTATTTGAAGAATTAGGCTTTGAGTTGTGGACTAAGGATAAAAAGACAGGCAAGTTAAAGAAGTCTGTAGATTCAAAGGTGCTAGGAAAGCAGAAGGGTAAGAGTGATATTCTTCCCTTGTATCTTGAGTATTCAGCAGCATTTAAAGTAGTAACTTCCTTTGGTCAAAACTTCCTTGATGCTATTAACCCTGTTACTGGAAGAATACATCCTACCTTCAATCAAATGATGGATACAGGTAGGTTGAGCTGTGGTAAAGGAGGTAAGAAAGGTGGAGGAAAGACTAAAGATGATGATATAGCTGAGGATGAAACTGATGTAAGTGCAGATGAAATTATTGCAGTTGATAAGAGTGTAAATGTGCAACAGTTACCTAGTGATGAGGAGACTAGAGCATGTTTTATACCTAATACAGGGAATCTGCTTGTTGACTGTGATTATGGAGACCAAGAAGGTCATGTGTTTACTGAATTAACTCAAGATAAGGCATGGATTGAATTCTATAATGACCCTGCTGAGAGAGATGGTCATGCCTTTGTAGCTAAAATGATATTCCCTGATGAGCTTAAAGATATACCTGAAAAGGAAGTAAAGAAGAAGAGAAAGGACTTAAGAGATGCAGCTAAACCTGCTAGATTTACCTTTAATTATAATGGTACAGCTAGTGCATTAGCAGCTAATACTGGTAAGCCACTTGACTTCTGTGAGAAGTGCTTTGTTACTTACTTTAATGCTTTTAAAGGTATTGACAGGTTCTTTAAAGTATCTAAGAGAAAGATGTGGGAAAGAGGATATATCTTAATCTCAGAATTAACTGGATTGAGGGCATATATCTATGACTGGCCTATCCTCAAAGGTATTGAGAGAAGGAAGAATGGCATGGGTCAAGAGTTCTGGGACTTATATAGAAGTGCTAAGGAATCTGGCTTAGTTATAGAGGATGTTCCTAACTCAGTTCTGCAAGAGATTGCAAGAAAGTTTGCTAAAGGTGAGCCTCTTCAAGCTATAGCTATAAGGTATGAATATAAGGTTAAAGTAGCTGGTAAAGTAGAAACAAAATACATTGATATTAACTGGCAGACTGTAATAGTCAAAGTCTTCAAGCACCTTAGTAAAAGAAGGAGTGCATCAGAGAATCAATCATGTAATTATACTAGTCAAGGAACAGCAGCAGCTATGACTAAAATAGCTGGTAGTGTGTATTTTGACCATCTGATAGAGAGTGGGAGAATATTCAAAGTTCTTATACCAAATGATGTACATGATGAGTATTTGATTGAACCTCCTGCTGAAATAGCTGAGGAGGAAGCAGCTAAGTTAAGTGAATGTATGGAGTATGCTGCATCACTATTTTGTAAATCAGTGACTATTAAGGCAGTGCCTGAAATAGGAACACATTGGATTCACTAATATGGATACAAGTTATTTAGAATATGCTTTAAAACAACATGCTTATACAATGGGGCAAGTAGTATTAGCTACTGCCCACATTGAAGGCATGAAAGCAGAGAATGAGAAAGCTATTCAGAATGGACTTACTCCACCTTATGGGGAAGAACAGTTTGAAAGAGCTATGGAAAGTTATGCCATTGACCATAACAGTGTAATTAATGCTTTTACATACTAAAATTTATGGGTGATTTTATAATAATACTAATCTTGATAGTAATCTTTGCTTGTTTGGCATGGCTACTATATAAGGCTAATAAGCTTCAAAAGAAGAACATTTATGTTTATCCTAAGACTAAGAACAAATATCTTGCTAAAGGTATAGTTAAAATGAAGGACACCTTATCTAATGAATGGATAGATGCAGTCCTTTATATTAGTCTTAAGAATGAACAGTATTATGTTAGGGATAAAAGGCAATTCCTTGACAAGTTTGTAACATTAGAAGATTGGGAGGAAAGTAATAATGGGAATGTTAAAAGTAGGTGATGAAGTTAAATATATAGGAATACACAGTAATTACTTTCATAAAGGTAAAAATTATACTATAAGTAAGATAGTAGACAAGGCTATCTTTTTAGTAGATGATGATGAAGATAACCATGAATGGAGTTATACTGAGTTCTTTAAGAGCTTCTCATTACCCAATACTCTTCAAGTGTCTCAGACTCAAGAAGATGTTAGAAGCTATAATGTAGGACAATCTGATTATGCTAAACATAAAATTCAACCTTGGGATATATGGTTAGAATATAATCTAAATCCTTGGGATGCAGATATTGTTAAAAGGATACTTAGAACTAAGGAAACTGATAGTAGAAAACTTGACTATGAGAAGATAATTCACATAGCTAAAGAGAGAATTAGACAGTTAGATTTAGGATATAAATAAGAGTAATATGACATTTATAATTCATTTTAAAGATGGTCACAGGGAAACTTATAACAATAGCTACAATGAAGATGTAGAATCTGAAAGAGATGCTGCATGGGATGATGCTTATATGAGTTTCCCTAATGCTGACTATATTGAAGCATTTTAATTATGGCTAAGATAGTTTTATGTAGAGGAATACAAGGTAGTGGTAAGACTACTTGGGCTAAACAATGGGTACTTGAAGACCCAGAGCATAGAGTAAGATTCAACAATGATGACATCAGAAATATGCTTGGTAAGTATTGGGTTACAAGTAGGGAACATCTTGTATCTGATATAAAGAAGGACTTCATGGTGAGTGCTATGGAATTTGGATATGATATTGTTGTTGATAACATGAATTTCAATCCAAAAGAGATAGAATACTATGAAAACTTAGTTGATAGTACCCTTGGTTATATGAATTGTTACTCACTAGAGTATAAAGATTTCTTTATACCTCTTGAGGTGTGTATTGAGAGGGACTCTAAGAGAGAGAATCCTATTGGTGAAGAAGTAATAAGGAAGACTTATGAAAGGTATAAATCAATAATTGAAGGTGTATGAGTAAGCAAGGAATTTATGTAGGGCCAACTAATAATAGTCCTAATAGAGACAGACAGCCTACTGATAAACAGAAGAGGTGGAGAATCAGGAATAACATACTTTGGAGACTAAAAGGCATGACTATTCCTTACTATGCTGGGACTGGAATATTAACTCCAGTTGAAGTAGAGAAACTAACTCAAGCCTTTTCTTTAATTAGAGAAGTAGTAGATAACTCCACTCAGTCTAGCAGAGAACTTGGATTCAATGCAGTAGAGAGATGTAAATACTGTGGTAAACCTTCAACACATGAGGGTGGTCTATGTGATAATTGTTATAATGTAAGACATTATTAATATGGCAGAAATATCAGTTGAAAATGTGATGGTGGAGGCTGAGAGAGACTCATTCTTTCCACCAAGATTATGGGTAATTACCTATGATTTAAGAGGAGTTGGTAAAGGTATTGCAATGGTAAAAGCATCTAATGCAAATGATGCTGAGCAAATACTAAAGACTAATGGTATGTACAATGGTACTCAATCAGAGTATCTTGTAACTAAGACAGAAGAGATTGTCATTCCACCTTGTTGTGGTTTAATGGCAGAACAGAATGTGGAATTCTTTAACAACAATTAACTATGGATAATTTACCTTTAGGAGCAGCAAATCATCCTGATGCACCATTCAATGAACCTTTAAATACTGAACATAAAAGGTTTGTGAGTGTGACTATATCATACTATGATACTGTTGAAGCACCTGTAAATAGCTCTGATGATTTTATAGAAAAGTCTTTTTATAAAAAGGTATTTGACAGAGATATTCCTAAGGAATTTGATATTGATGAAGTTGTAGTACTAAATGACTAATTATGAGAATAATTAAACCAAGTTTTGAGATTTGGGACCAAGAAGAAGGTCTTGAAGGAATTTACAAACAGATTGAATTTAGTACATAATATTCCTTTTAATAATTTGTTTATGTCGAAAAATTTACTTATATTTGTATTATTAAAAATAAAAATATATGGAACAGTGGAAAGAAATAGTAAATTTTGAAGGCATTTATGAAGTAAGTTCTTTAGGTCAGGTAAGAAGAATTCATAAAGATAATAGAAGTTCTAAATATAAAGTATTATCTCAAGATACTTTAAGAGGGTATAAAAAAGTCACTTTATTTAAAAATGGTATAGGATATAAAAAGCAAGTACATAGACTTGTAGCTGAAGCCTTTATTCCTAATCCTCTTAATTTAGAACAGATTAATCATAAAGATGAGAATCCTTCTAATAATAATGTTGATAATTTAGAATGGTGTTCTAGAATTTATAATGTGAATTATGGAACTGGAATTGATAGACAAGTTGCTAAAAGAAGTAAAAAAGTTATTCAGTTGGATTTAAATGGTAATATTATAAATGAATTTAATTCGACTCAAGAAGCTTCTAGAATATTAGGAATTAGTCAAGGACTTATTTCTAATTGTTGTAATGGAGGATATTGGAGAGATAAGCATTCTAAATTTATTAAATGTACTAGAGTAGGAGAGTTTAAATTTAAATTTAAAGAAGATGAAATTAATAAAAGCTAGTTTTAATATAATAGAACAAGGTCCTAGTATAGATGGTATATATAAAATAATTGAACAGGTAGGAAGAGTATGCTACAAGTCTGAGGATAAGATAACAGAAGATTCTGCTAAAGGATTTGTAGGTAGAATGGTTAAATCTGGTCATGGGGCTATGCTGGAGCATGGTACAGTGTATCTTAAAATTCCTTATGGAACTATGGATGATAGAGGAGAGTTCTCTAATGAACCTATAGTTATAAAGTATATAGACAATCCTTACTCTGTAGTAATGAATAATAGTGAGAATGACTATTGGTATATAACCAGTAATTATAGAGTTATTATAGAAAATGGGTGGATTGATGACCTACAATACCTGTGTGAACCTACAGAGTTCCATGCAAAGAGAATTACTGTTCACTTTGTATGTGATAGGGGTGTATCACATGAGTTTGTGAGACATAGAGTAATGTCTTTTGCTCAAGAGAGTACAAGGTATTGTAACTATTCTAAGGATAAGTTTGGTAAGGAATGTACATTTATTATTCCTAGTTGGTTAGGTCTTTCTAAAGGTTCATATACCTATGACTATCCAAGTGGATTTACTAAGGATGGTAATAAATGGAATTCTGAAATAGAATTTAACCCGTTTCTTTTATCTTTAGCTAGAAGTGAAGCTACGTACTTAGAGCTTATAGAACAAGGTTGGACTCCCCAACAAGCAAGAGCAGTATTACCTAATTCACTTAAGACAGAACTGGTTATGACTGGTTTTGTAAGTGATTGGGAGCATTTCTTTAAGTTAAGAGATGCAGGCAGTGCTCATCCTCAAGCAAGAGAACTGGCACATCCATTGCATGAAGAATTCAAGAATAGAAACCTTTTAAAGTAGTTAATTATGTTAGGAACATTTGGAACAAAGAAAAACAAGAGTGTAGAAGTATCTAAACCTACATTCCAAGAGAGATTAGGTGGTGTTAAATCTATGTTTAAAAGAGCATATGAAGATGCCCTCAGATTAGACACAGAAATGCAAGCTAGTATTGATAGTAAGAAAGAAATGATTGCTTCTATTGAAGCAGATATTAATACTATTGCTACCACTAAGAAAGAGGCAAGAGATTTTATGTCCAATTTAGAAAAGTTCATTTAATTATGGTAAGGAATTTTAAAGTAGGTGATGTATTAAGTGAGAGTTCTCACTATGTAGTGACTGGTATCTATGGTAATGATACAGTACTAAAGCATCAAGAAAGTGGTGATAGTGTACATATTAATAAGATGTACATTGAGAAGTATCTTGAATCTGCTGATGAAGTTATCAATGAAGTAAAGGTAACTAAAGAAGATAAGAAAGATGGTACTTTAGGTATTAGAAGTATCTTTGAGAGTATTCATGGTACTCAAGTGTTTACTGTGTGCTTTAAGAAGCAAGATACCCCTAAGTCTCAGAAGAAACTGAATGCTGAGATTGCTACACTGATTAGTGATTTCTCTAATGAAATTGACACTATTCAAAAGAGCAAGAAAGGTGTTGCTGATGCTGCAAAGAGATTTGCAGAAGAGTTAATCACACATCCTATTCTTCCTTATGAAGAAGGTGAAGATAGAGTACTGAGGGGCTTCAAGATTCAGTTTGAGAGTAGAGATGGCAGATATAACTGTGTCGATATGGACATAGAGGACAATAACAATATAAGACCAGTTAATATTAATACTATCAAATGGCTAATTATTGGAGGCACAAAGTATGTTGTTGAGTAATGATAAAACTGATATTGGAATAAAGAAAACATCAGCACAATGGCAGTCTTTATACCCTTATCCTAAGGTGTTAGACCCTGATGGTTGGGATAGAAAGAACTATGATTATTCTTGGAATGAAGAGCTTATCACACTTGAAGAGTATAATATAAGAGTGAGTAATAGTACTTGCCTCCGTCATTGTAATTTCCAATAATAGTAAGGGTAGCATTAGCTACCCTTTTGTTTTTGCTAAAGATTCTGCTTTTTATGCAGAACTTTTAGACTTATTCTCTTGTTTATTTAAAAAATATATTCTACTTTTGCAAAGTAATTAACTAATTAATTGAATGTTATATGAGTAAGACTTGTTATACTCCAGTTAAAGGACTGGATGATGTAATAGCTAGTAAGGTAACAGGATGGAATAAATACTTAGTTGCTAATCTTAGAGGTCTGTATCAGGAAAGAAATCCTGAGGCTGAGACTCCTACTGCTGAAACTCTTGTAGAGTTCAGAAGAAGTCTTAGTAAAGAAGATGCTAAGAGAATCCTTGATGCTGTTAATAATCCTGCTGTGTCTTATACACAGTTAAGGGATGACTTTAGTGCAGAAGAAAGGTTCAATAGAATAAGTATGATTTCTACTATGTTCTCAGACATTGTAGATGCTGTTCAAGAGGAGAATCCTAGTGTAAGTAGAAGAGATATTGTAGCTGGCTTCACTATTGATGGTCAACAAGTTGGTGGTGTAGCTGGTATCTTTAATGAGATATATGATACTCTCCAATCACAATATAGTGATGCTGTACAAGAGGGAGACACTGAAACAGCTTCTAAGTATCAAAAGATATTTGATAACTGGGGAGCTTTACTATCCTTTGCAAAGATTAGAATTAGAGAAGCAGAAGACCTTAAGATAGGACAAGACATTAGCTTTGCTGATGATGCTAATCCTAACAACTTCAATGATAATGACATGACTGAGAAGTTCATCATGGAAGAGTCAAAGAGAGAAGGTTGGATGGAACAAGCTGAATTTGAGTCTTCATTTGGCTCAATTGGAAAGCAGGTAAGAAAGGTTATTGGAAGAACACCTCAATATAAGGATGGTCAACCAGTACTTGATGATTTAGGTTTCCCTGTAATGCAAGACCCTGTAAGAATGCACCAAGAATTACTTGATGTACTTAGAGGTGTTGGCAGTGAAACTGAAATGATGAATGCTCTTAGAGAGTATAGTAGTACTGCTGGGTGGGTTTCTCCATTCATGGAAGAGCTTGAGAATCCATTAGTAAGAACCCAGTTCTATACTGATTTCAAGAAGAACTTCCAACCTTATGCTATGCAGACTGAGAAACAAGATGGCAGAATTAAGACTTACAAGACTGCTCTACTTAATAGAATTAAAGGTGATAAACCTTTTAGTTCATTCTTGACCTCAGTTAAACTTGGTAAGGTAATTAATCCTACTAGAAGTATCTTTGAAAAGAGTGGTCTTAGTACTAGGATTATGCCAGTAAGAGTAGAGAGAATTAGAAATAAGATAATTGACACTCTTACGCAACCAGAGAGAATAACTGAGAAATCTAAGTTCTGGCAAATGTCCAAGGTTGAAAGAAAGCAGTTCTTAATTGATGCTACAGAATCACTGGGTATTGATATAGATGGTGAGACTTTAGATAGAATAATGAGTAAGAACAGAGATATTAGAGCATTAAATAAGGAATTACTTGATGCTGCTAAGTTTGGTTTAACACTTACTAAGGAAGAGCAAGAGGGAAGGAAGGATGTTAGTTATGAGGAGTTAATCAAGAGAGCTTCCAGTAATGAAAAGAAAGGTGTACTGAGAGAGAAGATTACTAAAGTACTTGCTATTGTAGCTAAGAGCAGGGAAGGCTTAAAGCTTGAAAGTAGAGTAAGATATGGTGATAATACTTTCTTTAGTAATGTCATTCCATCATTCATGGGAGATAGATTTGATAGAATAGCTAGCTTTGTAAAGGCTACTGATAAGAGAGGACTTCAAGCTATGCTTGAAACTACTTATCTTGATTCCTCATACTTCCAGTATAATGGTAAGATACTTAACAAATGGATAGAAGAACTCTATAATAGTGATTTAAGTAAAGAAGATAACTTTGCTGCTAACTTCACATTCAAGAGATTCTTAGGTACTGATAAGCTTACATTTGATGATTTCACTAGTAAGCAACACGCAGTACAGATGCTCAATGAGTATTTCTCTGAAAGGCAGATTAGTCCTAATAGTCAATATGCTTGGTATCCTGTATTTATCCTTGGTGATAGTGGAGTTGCTAAGTTCATTAAAGCCAAGAGATATGGTGGTCAGGAAATCTTAGATGGTTTGTACAATGTCTATGTTCAAGAGAAGAGAAGGATGGAGTTAACTAAAGCTGCTAATAAAAAGATGCAGGAGGAAGGTATAAAGGCCATTGACAACTTCTCAAAGAATGAAGATAAGTTTAGCCTACTCCCCTTCCTAAATGAACCTAAGTATGCTGGAATGATTAAAGAGGGAAACCTTGAACAATCAGTTAAGCAAGCTATTAGAGCATATATGGATGATGCTGTTACTAAGTTTAAGCAACAACTGAATAACTTAGGAGTACTTGAACAAGCAGGTAATCAGTATGTATATCTAAGTCAAGAAGTTAAAGGTGATAGAACTATAGACCAAGTGCTAGCAGACTATTACTGGAATACTAAGTTTGCTACTATTCAACAGTTGCAAATGATGACTATTGACCCTTCTTTCTATAAGGGAACCAAGGACTTGCAGAAGAGATATAAGGAAATTCATGCCCCAGGTTCTGCATTAAGTGTAGAAGCTATTGACCCATTCACAGGTGAAAGATATAGTAATGATGGTATTGAAAGAGTAGTTTATTTTGATGATATTGATGTAAATGCTGAGAAGTTTGACCCAGAGTTTATGGCAGCAATTGCTAATCACTTTGGTAAGAACTCTAATGTATATAAGTCATATAAGAAGAATACTCTAACAGATGGTCAAGGCTATAGAACACTTGAAAGTTATAAGAAAGTAATGGGTATGGCTGGTAAGTGGGATGAAAGAATGGAAGCAGCTTATAATCAGATACAATCTATTAGGTCAAAGATAGGTAAAGATGAGAATCCATCAATGGAAGATATTAAGTCTATCTCAGATTTAGCTGTTATATTTCAACCTATTAAGCCTTATTTATTCTCTTTTGAAAACTATAGTATCAATGGAGCAGATATGTTAAAGATACCTGTTCAGCATAAGTATGCTGAGGCAGTTCTTATACCTGAACTTCTTCCTGCTGGTAGTAAGTTAAGAGATATTGCATATTGGATGGAAGAGCACGTTAATCCTGAAACTGGTAAGAGTGAGCCTATAGATATGATTGGTTCTACTAAGATTGTTAAGGTAGGTGGATTTGGTTCTACTGATATAGCTAATGCAACCCATGATAACATAGATGAGCACCTTAATAAAGGTTATGTTCATCAGTTAAGCTATGCTGACTATAGAATTCAGACTAATGTTCCAGAGCATATTAACAGTTCTCAGTTGTTTGGTACTCAGGTAAGAAAGCTGATTATGGCTAAGGTAGAAAGGTTCAAAGACTACAGTAGCTATATAGGTGGAAAGAGAGTTAATCTTGGTGGTAAGTATGGTAATGTTAAGTTGAACGGTGGTAATCTTGTAAGGTTCTATAATTCTCTTATTACTGCTAATATCATTGATTCTTATCATCTATTTGAGAATGCAGTATCAGATGCTGGTAAGATAAGTAATAGACTAATTCAGACTACAGCTAACAACAGCAGGGAGTCTAAAGATAACATTATGGCTTATAGTCTTAATGCTAAAGGTGAGTTTACTATACCTTTATTTGAAGGAGGATTAGAGCATGATAGCTCAGCTTTATTCTTTAGTCTCTTCAAGAAGATGGTAAACAAACAGTCTATTAAAGGTGGTAGTGCAGTTCAAGTATCTGCTATGGGTATTACTGGTTATGAAGAAGATGGAGGTTTGAGATATGTAATAGACCCCAATAATCCTAATAACATACTGTATGCTGAGTGTGAGATTCCTTGGGATTTGACCTATACTGATAATGCTGGTAAAGAGCATGCTCTTGACTTTGGAACCTACTGTAATGAAGATGGTACATTAAAGGTTGATGCAGATGGTAATACATTACTTGAAAAGACCTATCCTAATATACTTAGTTTACTTGCATATAGAATTCCAACTGAAAGAGATTACTCAATGATTAATCTGAGAGTGAAAAGATTCAGTCATAAGACTGCTGGAGGTACTATTAAAGTACCACCTCAGGGAACTACTATTGCAGGTTTTGACTTTGATATTGATAAATTGTACTTTATGAGAAATGAGTATCAACAAAGACAACTTACATCAGAGGAGGTAAAGAATATATGGTCAGAGTTCTATGATACATACCCTAATTTGAAGGCAGTTCTTAAAGAAGCTAGAGAAGAGGACACTGAATCATTAGATAGGCTGTATAAGTATTGGGAGAAAGCTGGATTACCTTATACATATCAAGCAGCTTTTAATCAGTTTGTAGCTGATAGAGGTTATATTAAATTTGAAGAGTATGATTTTAGTAAGAGTCCATTAGAGAATAGTAAGGCTAGTAGAAACAACATGCTTATTCATCTAATTCAGCAGAGATTAAGTGATGTTGAAACCTTTGGTGATAGATATACCCCTGGTGGATTTAGTAATGCTTCAAAGGCAGCTAGAGTGATGAGAGAATTAATGTTTGGTAATGTAATTGCTGACCATAGCTCTAGCACTGTTGACCTTTCTAGTATTAATAGAGCTATAGATGAAGGTAAACTGGAAGACCCAGAACCTAACTATGACCCTAGTGACCCTATGACTATTGTTACTTACAATCAGCAGAATAATGTTGCAGGTAAGCTGATTGGTATATTTGCTAATCAGAATACTAATCATGCTTTTGCATCTTTGATGGAAGAATTCTATTTGAAAGAAGCTATCTCATTTGCAGGCAAGACTTATGCAGACTTATTACACAATAGTGAGATAGATACAAGTTTGAATGTTGCTGAGTTCTTAGCTGCATCAGTAGATGCTGTTAAAGACCCTGTACTTAACTTCTTGAATCTAAATACTATTACTGCTGATGCTGGTGCAATGTTAGCAAGACTTGGTTTCACAACTGAGGATATTGGTTTGTTATTTAATCAACCTATTATTAAGGATATATGTGAATACAGCTTTAATAATGGTATGTCTGATATTAACTCTGTGATAGATAATGTATTAGATACTTATGAGGTTGAAGATGAATTAAATAAAGCTATACCTGAGGAGTTTGATAAAGAGCAGCTAGCATACAACATTGTTAGAAGTGCTAATGAAGATAAGAAAGACCTAATGAGAGATGATGAGTTTGTTGAAAGACAGATTCATGTAGCTGACTTATTCAGAAAGATACTTGAGGCAAGTAATGATGTTTCTCAGTTTGTTAGAAACACTAAGTTTACTGCATCTAATGCTGTAGGTTCTACCTTTGGTGATGCCTATGCACAACAGATGAAAGTAGCTGCATATGTCAAGTCTTTCAAGAAAGCTGATGCTCTTAAGGTTGGGATGAAAGTAGCACAAGGTATCTACTCACCTATTAATAATGAAGGTAGCACACTGGATATGAGTGACCAAGAGTATATGGAAAGTTTGCTTGAAAATCCATTTGCTTATGAACAAGCTATGTATGATATGAATAGAAAAGCAGAAAAGGCAATCAATAAGTTCTATCCTTACAACACTAAGGCTTATAAAGAAGCTAGAGAAGAGTTAGCAGGATTCACTAGAAGTGGCTTACTTGATGCAGAGACTATTAATAGCATACACAGTGACTTAATGGTATTTATGCTAAGTCAACAGGAGAATAGTTTATTTAATGGTAACATGTCTATTAATGTAAATGGTGTTTCTATTAACAGTTATACTGGTAATATTACTCCAGCAGATGATGTTATATTTGTATTTGGCTCTAATCCAGAAGGAAGACATGGTGCAGGTGCTGCTAAAGTAGCAAGAGAACAATTTGGTGCTATATATGGTCAAGGTGAAGGTTTACAAGGTAATGCTTATGCTTTACCTACTAAAGACTTAAGAATTAAAGAAAACAAAGGGTATAGGAGTATCTCAAAAGAACAGATTGTAAATAATATAAGGAAGATGTATAGAACAGCTATGCAGAATCCTAATAAAAAGTTCATGGTTGGGTATAGAAATGCAGTAAATGAAATGTCATTGAATGGCTACACTGGTGGTGAGATGATTGATATGTTCATTGAAGCAGGTAATATTCCTTCTAATGTTTTCTTTAGCGAAGAGTGGGCTAGGAGTGGTAAGTTTGGAATAAGAGAACAAGTAACAGCCAGAGAGTATTTCACTGAGATATTTCCAGAAGGGTTATTCAATATTCTTGAGGCTAATCCTGCAATGAAGTCCATGCCTATATTCCAGTATATGCAGCTTCAAACTGATGAAAAGACTGGTAAAGTAAGTATGAACATTCAAGATATAGGTGGTTTAGCACCTTATCAGAAGGATGAGCTTAAAGAGAGTTGGGGTGACTTAATGAGAAATGAGAATACTGCTGAGATAGCACAATCTCTATTCTTATATAACTATTACAAGTTAGGCTTTACTTATAGTCCTATGGCATTCATGAACTTGGCTCCTACAGAAGTTAAGTTAGCTGTGCAAGTAGGATATGACTATAATGGTAATCCTCAATCTTATGTTGATTTCTTAAATGAAGTGCAAAAGAGTAGGATAGGTGTTAATAGTCAAGAGTTTGCTAAACAGTATTTGCTTAATCACTTAGATAACACTAGACTGGTACTTCATCCTAAAGGAAGAAGTGGTAAAATTATCAGTAACTTAGCATTTGAAAAGGGTGTAGCTGTTAACAGTTTCACACTAAATGCAAAGAAGCTAGGTAAAGATGCAAACCCTTTCTTACTTCCTAGTGAAGATAAAGGTATAGATGTATTCAGACCAGTGATTGTTATAGATGATGTAGCATATTTGTGTAATAGTGGAGGAGATGTATTCAATCAAAGTACTACTGGCAGTATGGATTACTTTAGAGTGGATGCTTTAGGTGATGCAGGTAAATCTCTTCAATACAGTTCTAATGGAATTACAACAAGTATGGTAGCTGATACTGAGGTTCAAGACAATGGTAATACATCTGTTGAACCTGAGGTAGTTAGTACACCAGATACAAGTTTAACTACAGAAGAACTAATAAAAGAGGCTACTGACTTAGCTCTTAAAGCTGATAATACTCTTCAAAGAGATATGGTAGTAGAGATGCTAAGTAAAGCTAGTAGAGAAGACTTGATTGATACGATTAACTCTCTGAAAGCACAAGCTAATAATGTAACTGACCAAGAAGGTAATAAGATTTGTTAATATGGATAAGTGTAGTATAATTCCAAGAGTAAAGAACAAACAAGGTGAATTTGTAGATAGTGAGCTTTTTAGCTCACTACTACATTACACCAATGATAGGGAAATAGCTAAGCAGTATTATGCTGTAGGTACAAGCCCTGAGTTCTTAAGTAGAGTAGCTAATGAAGCTAAGTTTGATAGTAATGGTGAGATAACCTTTCAGTCTTTGAGACAGCTAACTAAATTAAAGTTAAGTGATGAAAAGATAAAGCAAACTCTTAACAAAGATATTGGTGCAGGGGTATATGATTATAATGAGGCTGTACCTAAACTTCAATCTTTTAATAGAGCTAGCCAATACAATGACAAGTATATGGCTACTATTATTAATAGACCAGATGGTAAGGTAGAGTTAAGTATAGTTGATAAGAATAGCACTAATACTGCTCAACTTAATGATAATATAGCTAATAGAAGTCTGCAAGAAAGGATTAAATTCTATCTTAATAGAGCTGGTGTTGACTACAGCTTCATGGATGCAAGTGATAGAGTTAATGGTAGATATAGTACTATTAATGCAACTAGGACTGCTGATAGTTTATATCAGCTAATTAAAGTAGCTAATAATGAACAAGTTGATAGTAGCTTATCTGAGGAAGCAGGTCACTTTGCTGTAGGTGCATTAGGTAATAATCCTTTAGTTCAGAGACTTGAGAGAGTGCTTACACCTGATGTACAGAAAGCTATTATGGGTGAGGAGTATGACACTATTGCCTATAGAAGTAATCCTGCAAGAGAGGTTGCTGGTTATTTAGTTGGTAAAGCAATCAATGGTGAAATTGATAAGAGAGCTTCATGGCAATCATTGATAGGTAGAATTGTAGATACAATTAAGAGAGTATTCAATACTATTACTGGTAATGAGATAGCTAATGCTAAACTTGATGCTATAAGAACTGCTGATGCAATTGCACAAGGATTTATGTCACCTGGTTTCCAGGGAACTGTAGAAAATGCTCTTGAAACTCAAGAAACTCTATTCAGTGCTAAAGACTCTGTTAATGTAACTACCTTCAAGTCTATATTGAACATCTTAAGAAGTCAAACAGAAGAAATGAGGGCTATAGATAAGTCTCTTTATAACAAGTACAATCAATTAGCAGGTCAAGTTGAGGCAGGAAGAATAAGTAATAGCCCTTCACTATTTGCTGACTTGATAGCAGTAGATGGTATAACAGAAGCTATGGACTTAATGGTTGATACTGTACCAGAGATGATTAACAAGCTCAATAAAGTTGATTTCAATGTAGCCAATATTACTCCAGAGAATGCAGCTTTATTAAGAGAAGTAGGCACATTTGTCACAAATGCACAGGCTTTAATTAAGATTGTAAAGGATGCAACCACTACAGAAGACTCTAGATTGAAGTTACAGAATGTGAGTGAAGATACAATGAATAGACTCAAGACTCTTAGGAGAAACTTGAATGAAGCTATTAATGGTGATGATAGGTTACTAAGTAATCTTGAAATCAAACAGAGAGAGTTTTATTTAAAATTCCTTGAAGATGCTATGGGTTCCACTTATGTAGAAAGAGCTTCAAGAGTAATCTTTGACTGGAAGAAAGGACAAAGAGGACTTAAGTGGGTTAATGCTGAAAGAGTTCCTATTGAGGATTTACTTAGATACATGGAAAAGGATATTAGTATTCATGAATCAATCCTTGCATCAATGTCTAACAACTCTGATGTAATAGGTCAGCTTGCAGATAGAGCAGTTAAGTTAGCTAATAAATATGCTGATGATATGACTATTCAATCACAAGATAGACTTAGAGGATTGGAGAAAGACTTGCATGATATTGGTGAGAAGAACACTGATATATTCTGTGAAGTTAGCCCAAGAACAGGCAAATTAACAGGTAACATTGTATCAGAGTTTGTATGGGGAGACTATGAAGATGATTGGCTTGCATTCAAGAAAGAAGCAAGAGATAACTTCTATGCTAACAATAACCTTGATGGTAAGTCTGATTTTGAAAAGAGTCTGCTTTGGGACCAGTTCTTCAAACCTCAAGCTAAGTCATGGCATAAACAACACTCCCAGTGGCATATGATTGAGCAAAGATGGTATCCTAATGATAACTATAGAAGTGAGCAATATGCTAGAACTATAGCAGGAACAAGGAGAGAGGGTTGGTTAAATAAATACATGAACCTTAAGAGAGAACTTGATGGCTTCTTGCCTAATGGTAGTACTAATGTTTATAGAATGCCTCAATTCAAAGGCACTACTATGAATAAGATTAGGAATAGAAGAATGACGGAGGGAACTGGCAAAGCTATTAGTTATACTTTGAGAAGAAATATGGCTGATACCTTTGTTGAAGATAGTGAAGATAGAGACTTTGGTAGTGACCAAACCTATAATACAATAGAGGAAGATATGTTCTCTAATCAGCTTGAGTTTGAAAAAGAGAAGTTAAACAGAGTTCCTATCTATGGTATCAATAAGTTAAGAGATACTGGAGAACTTAGTACAGACTTGTTCCAATCTACATTAGCTTATGCAGGTATGGCTCATACTTATGCAAGTATTTCAAGTATAGCAGGTACTCTTGAGATTGGTAAAGATGTCTTGAAGAGGAGAGCTGTAGGAGGGGTTAAGCCTGAGTCAGAGAGAGATGAAACATCCAGAGCCTATAAGAGATACCAGAAGTTCTTAGACAAGCAAGTGTATGGCATTAATACTACCAAGATAAAGATTGGTAAGAAAGTTGTGCTAAATAAGATAGTAGGCTTCTTTACTGGTCTTGCATCAAAGTTCTTCTTAGGTGGTAATGTTCTTGGTGGTGCAGTTAATGTTGGTACTGGTAGTCTTGAAATATTTAAAGAGGCTTTAGCAGGTGAATTCTTTAGTGTGAAAGACTGGGAAAGAGCTAATCTAACCTATTGGAAGTCACTGCCATCTAACTGGTTACATGCTGGTGATGATGTTAAGGAAGATAAGGTAAGCTTATTCATTAGACAGTTCAATACTCTTAATGAAAATAAGAAGAAAGAAAGAGAATACTTCACCAATAAATCTAAATGGGTTAAGTTAAATCCTGTTGGTGAGAATCTATTCTTACCTTATAAATGTGGTGAGCACTACATGCAGACTATGGCCTTCTTAGCATTAGCTAATAAGACTAAGCTAGTAGATGAAAATGGTAATCCTATTTCATTATACAATGCTTATCAAGTAGTTCCTATAGATGAAACTAAACCTGAATTAGGTAAGACTTTAGCTATGAAGCAAGGTGTTAAGTATGTTGATACTGAGACTGGTGAGCTAAGAGAATGGAGTATAGATGATGAGTCTAGATTCATGGACAGAGCTAGAGAAATCAATAATAGAATGCACGGTATCTATAACAATGCAGATAAAGTAGCTATTCAACAGAATGTCTATGGTAATGCTTTGTTAGCCATGAGAGGGTATGCTTTAGGTATGATACAAAGAAGATTTGGTGTTAGTACTTATAGTGTAGTTTTAGGTGGGGAAACAGAAGGCTCTATGAGAACTCTTGCTAAGGTAATTGCATCTACATTCACTGATAAAGGTGGATTTGGTCTAACAGCTAGAGCTATCCTAACTCCAGTATCTAAGACTACTCAGCAAAGGATGCTTGATGCTGGCTTCTCAGCTAATCAGTATTATAATATGAGAAGAAACTGGGCAGATATGGCAGTTATTGTAGCACTAACTTTACTTAAGATGCTAAGTGCTAAGCCTGATGATGACGATGATGAAGAACCTGACCAAGCTATGGGTTTCCTGTATTATGCAGCTAGTAGATTATATAGTGAACAAGCTGCTTTCAATACTCCTTGGGGGTTTGTTAAAGAGGCTCCAGTAGTTACTAATATATCACCAGTTGGCTTTAGTTTGGCTACTGACTTAGTTAATATAGTTACACTATTTGCTACTCAAGAGGAGTATAAGTCAAGTGGAGGTACTTATGAGAAAGGTGATTTGAAATGGGCACACAAAGTTGAGAGAATGCTTCCCTATTGGAGAAGCTACTTAATGATGCAAAATCCATATCAAGCAGCACAGAGTTACCAGTATGGTAGAGCTAATCTTACCAAGTAATAAAACACAAAAAGAGCTAGAGGTTAATCCCCCTAGCTCTTTTTTTTTATCTTAGTTATACTTAACTCAGACATTCTTTCTGATGTTGCTTCTCATCCTCAGTCATGCTATTCCAAGATTCCTTGGTATATCCTAACTGTATAGCAGCTTGCCTAACATCATCACTAATTGACTCCCAGTTATTAGCTGATGGAGTAACTAGGTTACCTTTCTTAGCTGGCTTAGCAAATCTATTCTTAACTCTACCCATCTTAAGACCAAGGTTCTTGTTAACTACAGTCTCTGGTTCAACTATTTCAGTCTTCTCAACCTCTACACCTGCTGGTAACATATCAGTAATCATTTGCTTCTCACTATCAGTAAGTTTATCATATTGAATATTTACATCAGTGAATGGTACCGAACCTACTTCTTCGAGAATAGGTTTAGAGTCTTTGTACTCTTTACCATTAGCAAGTAGTTGGTTTCCTTCACTAACTTCATACTTGGTCTTTCCATCTCTAAATCCTACAGGAGCAGGATAGGTAACATTAATAGGTATAATGTTAAGTGAGGCTACCTTAATACCATACTTATCTTCAATGAACTTCTGATACATTGAGACTTGTTTAGCATACTTCTTTCTCTTTTCTTCACTTATACCGCTTCTATTAGTCTTCATATCAAAGATATGAAAGTTACCTTGAGCATCATAAGCAAGTAAGTCAAGAGTTCCAGCAACTGGTACTTCATGTACCTGACCTTGTGTATCCGTTACTTTAACAGTTCCTGTAACAGTAACATCCCTTGGAATTACTGTAAGACCTTGAGCATCAAGGTAGTTCTTAAGACCTACTAACTGATTAGCAAAAGCTCTCCATTCTGCTTGAGTAGCATTAGGATAATCATATAAGTAGTCATTCGATAACTTACCATCTTCTCCAGTAAACTCACCTGCAAAGAAGTCTCTTACAAACTCATCTACAGAAGTACCTATATTAGTTGAAGGTGTAATCCAAGGACTATTAGGGTCAAATCTTTCACCAGCTAGTTCATCAGCTTGAATGATAGAAGTAACTCTAGCATATCTTCTTCCTTCTTCATCAACATAACCAGAATTATCATCAGCTAATCTAATAGATTTACTATCTTCAACTATTCTATTAGCTATATCTCTAGCCTTATCAACAGCAGGATTAGATACAGGTTTAACTTCACCTTGTAATACAGCACCAGACTCACTATCAACTATAGCATTACCTACTTTCACTTGGTCAGTAGCTGTAATGACTGGAGTATCAATTGGTTTGCTAGTTGTAGCATTAACTTGATTAGCAACTACTGGTGTAGGTGATGGTGTTCTGCTACCATCTTGCTTGAATGGACTATTAATATCAATACCTCTGATAGTGTACTTCAATGAAGTTCTACTTGATTCAAGTATGTTATCATCAAATATATCACTAGCATTTCCTAATCTAGCCTTTCTAGCATCCTCAGACTCACCTTCTTTAGCACCAAAGTCATTATAATTAACTTGCCACTTAGCAAATGGTTGAGTACCCTCATATCTAAAGTTACCACCATCAATGAACAAGTTCTTAATAGCTTGAGCTTTAGTTCCATCAGTCATTGTGCCATTAGTTACATTGGCTAAAGGTATAGTGCTAGCACCATTAGTTAAAGCTAATTGATACATTCTATTACCTTCAAGCATCTCTTCTGTAGGAGTAAGTACATATTCATATCCTTTAGGAATAGTAATATAGTTACTTAACTTCTTAGTCAGACTTTCACCTAATGTCTGCAACTTAGATGCACTTTCACCTACTGGTACTAACACCCCATTCTCTCTTTTGAACCTAGCATTATCACTAAAAGGCTTCTTCTTGAAGAACTCTTCAAGTGTCTTTCCATATCTATGAAGTCTACTATTAGCTTTTAGTATTTCTTCTGGAGTTCCCTCAGTTAATACTTGAGCCATTGGTTTACCTGCTCTAGAGAAGGAGTTTTGAGGAGTTGTTACATATAACTCAAACTCTTGTTCTCCACCCTTCATATTAGGTGTGAAATAAGCTAAATGTATTCTCTCACCCTTAGCATCTTGTGCAACTCTTCTGATATTAGGTAAGATACTGTTCTTGAACTTTCTATAAATAGACTGTCTTTCTTGTATAGGCAAGTTAACATCATTCATCTTAGCTCTGGACTCAGCATCCATATCATTACTCATGATAGTATGTATCAAAGTATTAGGAGTACCTGCCTTAGTATGCTCAGGTGGATTAGCTCTTACATAACCATTGGTTGTAATAACCTTGCCATCTTTATCCTTCAATAAAGTACCATCTTGCTGAGTTAAACCAGCCAATCTAACTGGTTCCATTCTAGCTGCACCTTGTGAATTAGCACTTGTTCTTGGCATAAAACCAATAGGCTGGTACTTCTTATCACCTATAATAATAGGACCATTACTATCTTCTACAACTGCCATTATAGGGAGATGGTCACTTTCATTATAAGCTTCCCCCATTTCTTGTTTAACACCTGCTATAATAGCGGGGTCTGCAACAAACATGATAGGAGTTTTAGGAGTAATATGACCTTTTCTAAGATAGTCATTCATCTTAAAGTTCTTAGATGCTTGACCTACAACAGATTGAGGATGTCTATCAACATCAGCAGTTGTTATCATACTGTTGTTTCTTCTCTCTTCACTTACTGTTGAAGGTGTTTCAGCTCTTTCAACTTTAGTAGTAGAAGTCTCAGATTTAACTTTCATCTTAGCTGCAACCTGCTTTAATAATGATGATGCTTTATCATTATTATCTCCACCTTGTTGTACTTGTGCCTGTAGCTGATTAGCCTTAGCCATAATAGCTTCACTTAAATCAGTAGGAGTTTCATACTCACTATCTCCAAGTTCATCTATAATTTGAGTGGCTTGCTCTTTAACATCATCATAAATACTTGAAGAGTTATCAATAATAGATAGTCCTGTCTGCACGCTATTAGCTACTTCTTCATTACTGTTAACCTTGTACTTGTCAACTAAATCAGTTGTAGGTGTATCTGTTGTAGACTCTGGTGCTACTCCTCTAGCTAAATCTGGATTACTTTGAATATCACCAAAGATTCCTGGTTTAGCAGGTGCAGAGGTATCTTCTTTAAGGTTTTTATCAGCAGCCATTTCAGGATTCTGTTGTATTTGACCAAAGATACCAACTTGTACAGGAGGCTTAGATGCTTCTGTAGTTGTAGGAGCTACTTCTACTGGCTTGTTAACAACTTCAACTTCATTGATGTTCTTAGTATGCTCACCTATTATATCATTGTAAGTCTGTACAATCTCCTCTATACTTGCAGGAGTTAATTGCATATCACTAGGCAATCTACCATTAACTTCATCAATATAGTTAAGCAAAGCGGGAGTACCATTCTCATCTTGTGCAGTAAGTGCAGCTAATGCTGTAACATCAGTTGGACTAACACCTCTATCAACTAAGAATTGCATAGTAGTCATTATGACATTTCTATCATTCTCATCAAGTTCTTTGAACTTATCATTAGAATCTAACTGGTCAAACATACCCTCAAGGTTCTTATTATCTTCAAGGTATCTCTTGTAGTTTTCATTCTCACTAAGTATGTTTCTGATAACCTGTCTTTCTCTTACATCAGATTCTCTATATGCTTTATCTAATCCTTTGACAAAAGTAGCATAGTCCTGTACTCCATTCAAGAATTCATACTTCTTCTTTGTATTATCATCAGCAACTTGTTGCTTGATTCTATTAACAAAAGCATTAAAGCTTGCAGGGTTACTAAGTATGCTGTTATATTGAGTTAAATAAGCTTGTTGAGCCAAGTTAATTCTACCAGCATCTTGTACCTTATCCATGAAATCATTGTATTGTAAAGTACCTTCTCTTATTACATTATCTATAATAGATTGTTGTTCTTCACTATACTTATTCTTATTCTCAGGGTTAAGGATGGTAGCTCTATCTGTGGGATTAAGCTGCATTATATCAGTTTCACTAAGTACAGGATTACCCTCAATAGTCTCACCTACTTTAGCAATAGCTTTAGCTTGCTTTTCTAAAGTCTTTAAGGCTACTTTCTTAGCTCTAAGAGTCTCAGTTTCTTTTACTCCTAAGTTCTTTCTACTATTAATATTAGCTATATCAGTCTCTAATTCACCAATCTTTTCTCTCAGTTTCTGATATTCAGAATGAGCTTTACCTAATGAACCATAGTTAATTAACAAATCTCTCTGTGTGTCACTAAGGCTACTTGAAGTAGTAGGATTAATAGAGATGCTACTAATTTCATTCTCAAGCTGTGTAGCTCTTTCTCTCCATGAATCAACACTTAACTTACCATAAATAAGAGCTTGTTTAGTATCTTCATCAGCAGCATTACCTAACATCTTATCAATACTTTCAGATTCTGTAGCTATCTTGCTCATAGTATCAAGAAGTCTATTGCTATTCTTCTTTATAGTAGAAAGTATCTGAGAATCATCTTGTTCAATATCTCTGTTGTTAGGTGCATTCTTGAATTGTTGGACTAAAGCTTGAGCTTCTTCTGAACCTTCTTCAAGGTTAGCAGTTCTAATCAAGTCCTGCATAAATGAGTTATAATAGTCTGTTCCTCTTAGTTTCTCAAGAGTCATAACATCATTAATAGTCTTACCTAATTCACTGTTTCTATAGTCAAATTCATCATTTCTACCTGATGCTTCATCCATAGATTTAGCCCAGTTAAGAGTACCAACCAGTCCATCATACTTAGATTTATTAGCTGGGTCTTGTATCCAATCAGTCATTATACTTGCAGCAGTTGACCTTTCTTCACTAGCTTCTTTTTGCTCTTGAATAGCTTCCCATATAGGATTTCTATATGTAATAGGAGACCTTCTCATAGCATAACTAAGATTAGACTCATCCTCTCTTCTGATAGCAGGACCTCTTCTATTATTAATAGTAGGAGTACCCATACCAGAGGCTAAAGCACCATAGATACCAGAGAGAATAGTCTCTTTATCTATCATTGCATCACCTGCTGCTCTACTAGCTGCAAAGAAGTCATTAGCAAGAGATTCATCTACTGCATCCTTACCATCACCTTTATACTTATTAGTAATAAAGTTCTGTAGATTATACTCAGCACCACCTCTTGAAAAGGCATCAGATACACTTTGAAGATATTCCTCAGTGAACTCACCAGCAGGTTCTTGAAGTACATTAAGTACTTTACCTATCCTCCCATAAGAAGGAACCACTCTACCTGCTTCTACTCTAAAGTCTTGTGGTGTAAATAACCTACCTAACCTACTTCTTCTCATAGCTTCTTGCACAGAAGGAGTTTGAAGACCAGCTTTTAGTGTCATGTTAAGAGCACCATTAATCATAGAGTTAAGACCCATGTTATATACACCTGCCTTAGCTGCATTTACCTCTGCTTTCTTAACAGCTTCCTCATATCTAGGAGCATAACTATCATAAATATCTTTATATAGTTTCTCCATAGACTTTGCATCCTGTGGATTATAGCCTTGTCTGCTAAGTTCTTCGGGGTTCTGTAATCTCTTATTGAACTCATCATTAACTGCCTTAGCTTGTGTTTCAGCAATCATTTGCTTAGCATCATCAAGGAACTGTATCTTAGTATTAAGACCTTCACTTACCCCTTCAACAGTACCAACCATTGCAGGAATAAGGAAAGCATTAGTCTTTTGTTGTACTTGTTGGAGTCCTTTAAGTATAGTATTAACCTTTTCAAGGTTAGTTAAAGCACCTGCCCTATTAGCAGCCATAGTCAAACCTTTGGCACCTTGAAATGCCTTACTTGATATAGAAGAAAGACCAGCACCAGTAAGCATAGATGCTATTGTAAAACCTTGCTGATTAATAAGTTCTGGTATAGTATTGACACTAAGTAAGTTATCAAGAATAGTACCTTGTTCCTCAGCTTGTGTTCTAATTACTGGTATGTTAGACATACCACCATTCTCTTTAGCTTCTTGAATATTAGCATCAAATAAGCTGCCATACTGCATTACATCATTGCCATACCTAGTCCAACTGTTATCTATAACATGGTCCATGAAATCAAAGAAAGCATTATCAATGTCTTCATTTCTTTCATCACCAACATAGTCAATAGCACCTTTAACCATGCCAGCAGTACCTATTAGAGCACCTGCTGTTTGAGCACCCATACCCTTAAATCCATTCCAAAACTTCTCAAATACACTTTGGTTCTTTGATGCAGTATCTTGCATCTTCCTTCTAAGTATGTTATTAGCTTCCTGTTCTCCATAAGCAGCCTTAGCAGCATTGTATTCTGCTGCTATCTTATACTTCTCTTCATCAGAGAAAGGCAAGTATTCAGTGTTCTTGTATCTCTTATAATAAGGAGATACATTATCAGCTATCTTATCAAATTCATCAAGGGCCTTTCTACCTCTAGCAGGCCATTGGTTATAAATACTATCAAGCTTAGTTGCTTCTTCTTGAAATTGTTGACCCTGCTCAAAGGCTTTACCAATAGCTTTAACTTGTTCCTCATCAGTATGTTCTGCTTCTAGAGGTTGCATCTTAAACAAGTCTTCATTGTATAGACTATCTCTTTGTTCAGGAGTATAATTCTTAATTATATTATAGTCTGACCTATTACCAAACTTCTCCTTGAACTTGACATTTCTATACATTCTTTCAGTCTGGTCAGGAGTAAGCCCCTTTATCTTAGTGGAATACTCCTTCTCCCAGTTCTGTCTATCTTGAGCTGTTAAACCCTTTAGTCCTTCTAATCCTTCCATATTATAATCCTGTATTTACATCAAAATTGATACTATCAGCTACTTGTGGAGTAGCTGGAGCTGCTATAGGTGCTTGAGGTATATTTTGCTTAGGCATTAATACATAATCATAGTCACCTGCTGCTCTACCAGTAGAAGCTTTCACTCTAACTACATCATATAAATCTAAGTCTATATTTTGTTCTTTAGCTACTTTCAACATTTCATCAAGAGCACCCTTAGGTATTTCATTGTAGTTAGTTACTATATCATTGACATTCACATTATCAAGAGTATAGTTACCCCATGTAGATGCAGCATTACTTCTAGTCATACCAAACCAAGTACCTTTTACATCTTCTCCCTTTTCACCTGTTCTCCATTTACCATTGGTATTAGCAATGATAATAGGCTTATCACCTCTCTTAGCTGCATCTTTAACTCCTGCACCTGCTATTCCACTATTACCAGCATAGTTTTCAACTCTACCATCTGGATATATTCTAAGTGCCTTTCCACCACCAATTACTCTGATTACAGAACCATCTTGAAGAGGAATAGTACTCTTATCTTTAGCTGCTTGTTCTTTAGCTAAGTTAAATCTTTCTTTCTCCATCTCTAATCTAGCAGACTCAGCAGGACTCATATAACCTCTATTAGCTTGAGTATCATATCTTTGAGTACCAATAGCATCATATAAACCAGCATTAATATAGTCTCTAGCTCTTGATTGAGTAGCTTGGTCCCATGTATCAAGACCAGATTCCTGCCATATAGTATCAGCTACTTGCTTCAATTCTTTAGGAGCATTAGGGTCATTCATTATAGTCTGTATAACCTGTTGAGGACTATAACCAAGCTGCTGCATTTGTTGAAAGTATTGCCCACCAAGTATAGATGAATACTGAGGATTATCTTGAATAGTCTTAGCCAAGTTCTGAGCCATTGTACTAGCTCTCTTAGTTAATTCTGAGCCACTGATAGTATTATAAGTAGCATTAGGATTATTCAATAAATCATCAATAGATGCAGTACCATAATTAACATCAAACATTAAAGAAGGGTCTCTTTGGATAGCTTCTCTTTGAGCCTTAGTTAACTCTTCTCTCTTGCTTGCAGCTAATTCAATAGGAGTTATTTCACTAGCATATCTTCTCTTCATATTTAACAAACCTCTTCTACTTTCTGGTGTTAAACCTTGTCTGGCTAAGAGGTCTGCTTGTTTAGTCAAGTCATCTGCATAGGCTTTATATTGTGCATAAGCTACAGGACTAGTTTGCTGGTCAGCTAACTTATCCCACATACCTGCCTTTGCAGACATCTCTCCTAAACCTTCTTCAATAAGCTTGTGTTCAGTATCAGCCATCTGTACTGGAGCAAGCATTTCTGCATAAGAGAAAGGCTTAAACTTACTATTGTTTACTATATATCTACTTGCCATAAGTCAAATATCCTCCCTTACTTTTCTTTTTACTTTTAGTACCACTCTTAGGTTTCTTGTATCTAACCTTACCACTTCTATCAATAGTATAGCCAAGTGCAGGATTGGATTCAATCATATTTCTACTGAACTCTTCTCTACCAATATCACCTAAACTATCAAAGAAGTTTGTTAAGTTGGCACTCTTAGCTGCACTACTTCTAGCACCTGCTTCTTCTCTCATACCAGCAGCTTGCATTATAGCTCTAAGTTGCATCTCTCTATTCTGTTGATTCATACCAGCAGCTCTAAGTGCAGACTCACTATTATATTGATTAGTACCTCTATTAAAGGACTCAACTCTTTCTCTTTGAGCTAAGTTATATTCCTCAGCTTGTCTTGCTAAATCACCTATGCTTTGACCATAGTTATAATCAGCAGCAAGTATTCCAGCCTGAGCATTTAATCTATTACCTCCTGATGTATTTTGTAAAGCTCTTCTAGTAGCTGATGATTGTTGATTGAGCTTATTAATGTAAAAGTCTCTATCAAATGGATTATAAGATAGATAGTTACCAATAGGTTCAGCTTCAATAGTAGGTAATCCGCTTACTGCATCTACAATCATATCAGCATTACTGTAATCTGGTTTATTAGTCCATCCAAATAGGTCTGATATTACTCCAACACCAGCACCTAAAGCAGGTGCATATCTAAGAGCATCTAATCCTATACCTTTTCTAGTACTAGAAGGTTGAGCATCATTAGGCTTAGTATCTGCATCTCCTTGAGTAGCCACATAGTCTTCCCATGTAAAAGGTGAGTCATCTAATAAAGTTGGGTCCCAATCAGTATCACCACCATAAGCAAACTGTCTTCCTTCTGTCTTAGCTTCCTTTATAGCTTTAACTTCTTCTTGAGCCTGCATTAACTTAGACATATTTGCAAGTAAACCTCTCCTAGCAATAGGGTCATAAGGTCTTTCTTTAGGCTCTTTATTAATCTTTTCAGCTATAGAAGCAAAGGTATTATCCTTGTATTTAGATGGAAGATTAACTGATTTAAGTAACTCTTCACTAGGATGTAATCTATTACTAAACACATAATCATTGAAGATTACTTCACCTTCTTCAACTAAATTAGGTTGACCATCAGGTGCTACACCCATTGGCACACCAGTTAAAGGGTTCTCTTCATGGCTTCCACCCTCGCCTACTACTGTAACTCCATCACTAAATACTCCACCATTAGTTAGAGCATCTGGGTGAGTAGTTAAAGAGTCATAAGCTCCTGTATATAAAGTACCTATAGGTGCATAGTTTTCATCATAACTATACCCCATGTAACCACCACCTGCGTGCCACTTTCTTGCATTAGCTGCAAATGTAGCTCTCTTTCTTACAGCAGGTGAACTACTTCTTTTACCTTTAGCTATGCAAGCAGAAGTAACCTTTCCACCACAGTATTTAGTAAACTTACCTCTATTAGCTTTCTTAATATGAATACCACCTCCATCTTTGAATGTATTCATAGGTGAAACAGTTAAAGTTTGCTCTTGAGCAGGTGCAATAGCATTTTGAATATTAGAACCTAAGCTACCACCAATTATAGAATTAGTATTAAATAACTCTCCACCAAAAGCCTTCTTTCTAAGTGAAGGGTACTTAGCTAATACCTTAGCTCTAACACTACTATCACCATGAAGTCCTGCTAATCTAAGTGCATCTCTGGCATTAGCCTTAGTTGGTATAGGATAGCTTCTATGTGGACCTGCAAAGTCATCAGCAGGAACCATTGGATATGGTTTCTTCTTGGAACCATAGTCCTTATCTCTGGATAAGTTGCCACCCTTTGCAAAGTAATCTACACCAAACTCTGATACTTCAAATGAGTTGGGCATAGATGGCATTCTGAATTTACTCATAGCATCTAATTGTTTATTGTTTAAAGCTTTAGTAGCCAATTCATAGTCAATAGCACCTCCCCCAAGCACACCACCAAATGCTGAGTAGTTAGCTAATAGATTGAAGTCATTCTGTTTATCTATATTATCAGCTCTAAGTTCAAATGAACTTATTGCTCTTTCATTAGCTTCTTTAGCTTGTTGATTAAGTTTCTTAGCTTTCTTCTTAGCTTTTCTGTTACCAGTAAACCAACCTGCAAGTGAGGAACCTAAGCCTACTACACCTCCTACAATAGCACCAATTGGACCACCAACAGATGCTCCAGCAGCAGCCCCTTGACCAGCAGCTCCAATAGTATTAGTAATTCTCTGACCAGTACTTCCACCTCTAACATCCTTCCATGTATAGTCATCTTTAGATTTGTTCCAAGAACCCCATTCACTCATAAGTTCATCGTTTGATGATGCACCTACTACCATATTCTTTTGAGCTTTAATACCTTCTTCTTGAGCACTAGTATCAGCTATCTGAGCATTAGATAGACCTGCATTTACTATAGTTCCAACAGAGGAACCTATACCCCCAATACTACCCATATTAAATCCACCACCTCCACTGGCAGAAGTACCAACTGATTGCATTCCTACAGAACCTGATGCACCTCCTTGACCTAATGTAGTAATCTTAGATAAGTCAGTTGTATTAGCTAGGGATGCAAGACTGCCAACTGGCCCTCCATCTGCAAATATATTTAATGGTCTATTCTTTCTTCTTATAATTCTCTTGTTAGCCATAGCATATCTTTAATTTGTTGCAAATATAAGTAAAGTTATTGAGATTACAAAGCCTTTAAATAAAAAAGAAAGGGTAGACAACTAAATTAGTTTATCTACCCTAACTATTATTATACAAAGTAATGTATTGTCATATCATGGAACACTGTTCTATATGTATTAGGTGTTTCAGTTGATAGTTTAACATATGCCCAAGTATTTCTAATTCTATCTCTATTATTAGCTGGAATACCATTAATAGGTGTATTAGCTCTTGGTATATTAGCTCTCCATATCCTGAACTTTCTCTTTAAAGGAGAAGGTCTTCCATTTAAGTCAGTTAATGTTACTCTACCATGTTGATACTCATTATATACATCAAGTGTATCATAAGTTTTAGTAGGAGCAAGGTTATCACCATCATAAGCATCAGCTCTAAATTCAACAGTATTGAATATCTTATCAGCAGGCTCATCAGCATTAGCTACTACAGTAATACTATAAGGTTTATACTGACCAAAGAACATGTTGTAATCACCATTAAACTGTTGCCATAGTTTGTTGTTATTGAAAGCATAGAATTCACTGCCTACATTAAACATAGCTGGAACCTTTTCATAACTCATGAAAGAAGTAAACTGACCTATTAACTCTGAGTAACATAGACACCAGTTGTTATTAGCAAAGTACACATCATTGTTATTCTTATCATAGAATCCTCTAAAGTTCTCATAAGTAACAGGGTTCCAGTTTATATGAGTATTATTTTCATTAACCCATTGTCTCATACCAAGACTATCTGAGATTGACTTCATTTCTCCATTAAACAGATACATTGAATTAGTTTCATTATCAATGAAGTAAAGACCAGAAGGAGACTCAACTATAGACCACTTATTACTACATCCTATAGTATTGCTAACATATCTCTTACCACTAACTTTCATACCATTAGTGATTTCAATAGGCATACCATCAGATGCAGGTATCTGTACTCTTGAGTTAAATAAGATGTTACTGAATCCTTTTCTTTGGAAGCAGAATATCTCATTGTTATAAGTATTCAATGATATTACTTCACCCTTATCTCCATCAAGGTCTAGAGTAGATGCCATAGTAATATTAGTCCAAGTATCAATAATGCTACCTAATTGCTTCTCCTTAGTCCAAGTAACTGTATTAGGGAAGTAGTTTAGGTTAAACTTACTATGATTGATACCTCTATAGTTAAAGAAGTTATTCTTCTGACTATACACCTTGTTTACTTTGTTGAAGTTTTCAGGAGTCATTATCAAGTTATTGAGCTGACCTCTATTTCTATCATATCTACCTTCAATGTTTACTCTTGTCTCACACATGAATGATACAATCTCAGTAACACTATTCTGGTCCTCAAGGGTATAAGAGTATGTCTTAAGACAGTCATATCTTTCAAGAAAAGTATCACCTTCTGTATATGTAAGGCTAGCATAACTTACAGGAGTTCCATCTGCATTAAGAAGATTAATAGGCTCTCCACCAGGAAGCCATATATTATTCTCAAATGCTTCTTCTGTCTGACCACCAAATCTATTAGTAATATTATCATTATATAACTCTGCAAGATATAAGTAACTATAGTTATTATCCGTTAGGTTACTTGTATATTCAGAGATTACATCTTGAAATACACCATCACTTATCTGAGTCTCACTTTCACTAATAGATTTAGCTGTAGGATTCCAGAAGAAGTGATTAACACCTCCTTTAGTTACATTAGCATCATTAACATTCCAATAGTCTGTATAGTCAGTCTCTCTATTAGTAGGCATTACTATCTGTCTGCCATCAGTAGCATAGTTTAATGCAAATACAGCATGAGGAGTTGATTTATACTTCATTCTTACAGCATCAGTACCATTAGGTACTTCTGTAAGAGTAGCGCCATCACTTCTCTTTACAAACTGTATAGGGAATGTACCTCCAGTAAACAGTTGATGAGCAAAAGATTCAGCAGTATTAACACCAGTCACAACTATAGGATAACCATTCTTTCTATTGAATTCCTCAGTTTTTGGGCCATCAGAGAAATCAAATGTAAGTGAATAAGCATCATCAACTCTAGTTGCTGCAATTACTTTATCTACATTACCATAATAGTTCAAATCTCCAAGATTTGAGTTAGCAGGGGCTGGTATTCTTACTAAAGATTGTTCATTTGAGTTGAATATACTAACACCAGTAATGCCAGTGTGAGTTGCATCATTAGCCTTATATGCCAGCCAAGGCTCATTAAAATATTTTGAGAATGAGGAGAATTTCAAGTTAGAAATCTTCTTCTTATCAAGCATTGCAGTTCTAGAACCCTCAGTAACAGGACCTTGATTATTTAGAGAACCATTTCTATGCCAAGCATATACAAAGAATGATTCTGTATATCCGTGGTCATCATCTACATTCTTCATATTAGTCATCTTATCAAACCAGAATGCACCAGAGATAAGATTCTTCAATCCATGATATGAATTATTCTCAGAACCTATAGTCTCCTTATAGAATCCCATCTTGCTTGTATCATTAGCAGGAGTTGAGGTCTGTATATCTATTTCAGAAGCATTAGCTGTAATAGGTACTACACCTACTATTCTTAGCTTAAGACCTGATGAATCTAAGTTCTGAACTCCTTCATCAAATTCAATATCTGGTGAATGAAGTGTAAGTATATTCTGGTCTACAAAGAAGTATTCAGCATGACTTGCTGTATAACTATTCAACTCAGAACCTTTACTAGCAGTATATGGACCAGCAGGTGTATTAGCTATACATTGTATCTCAGCATTTCTTTCCCAGTTGTTAGGAACTGGTTTATTATGTCTGAACTCAGCCCATGCCCCTTTGTTAACTATATCAATAAGAATAGTCTTTGCTGATGGAGTTCCTGGGTCTATAGTAAGATTCACATTCTTATTACTGATTACTGCTGCCTTAGACTTATCATAGTCTCCAAATAAAGTACCAATACCATTCCAGTTACTTTTATTTCTTTCAATATCAAATGCTAGATTAGGTCTTGCAAACCATGAAGATTGTGCAAAAGGTGAATTGCCAAATCTATCTCCTATATTGTAAACAGTAGGACATAGAATACCTTGTGCAACTACTTCTCTATCTATAAGAGTAGGATATACTACTACACCTCTAGCTCTTATGAAACCTTGTGCAACTACCTTATTGATTATATCAGAGTTTAATGAATAACTAGCTTGAACAGTTGTTAAAGCACCATTATAAGATGGTGATATTCCATATCCCATGCCTCCTGAGGCTGGTCCATTATAAGCATCATTAATCCATATTGGTTCTGACCACTTACCATTCTTATACTGAAATTGTACACCAAATCTGTACCACTCAAGATACTTGAAGGATTTAATCTTAGAGCCTAGGTATAGGCTATTCTTATAAGGATAATATCCTGCTGTTCTTACATAGTTACCTACATATCTTTGATTAAAGCTAATATTACCACCTTTAATAGAGTTAATAATATCAGGTCCAACTAGCTTTCTCTTTATATCAGCATTACCTAAAAATAGTGTATTATCCTTTTGAGTCATAGTACCAAATACTACTTCTTCACCTCCTACATATAGAAGTTCAGTAGGGTCAACACTGGTTCCAATAGTGCCATTATCAGTATAAGTAAGTGTCTCACCTGCTCTTACATTAGCTGCATTAATAGGCAAATCAACTACATTTAATACATTAGGAGTAGCATCTATACTTGCTCTATGTATTGAATACACTCTTATATAATCAAATCTTGTATCAGGATTAGCTATAGTAATAGTGAAGCTGTTACTAACTTTCTCTTCTGGTGAAGCTCCTCTACTTGCAAAAGAAATATACTGTATAGGGGAAGTATAGAATATGTTACTCTCTTGACCATACTTATTATAGTATGTAAAAGCATATTGTATAACTCCAGAGGAGAAAGAACCACTAGCTAAGTCATCTCTTACTACAGTTACAGTCTCTTTTAATTCAAGGTCCTGTACAAAGTCAAATGAACTATCATTCCAACTTCCACTAACAGTGCTATCAGCTACAATGTTTATAACTCTAGACTGATTTAACCCATCTATCCAATATACTTTCTGTATGTTATCATTCTCATATACACTGATATTCTCAATAGGATTATTGACATTAAAGTTCAAGTTACCTTCATAAAGAAGCTTGCCTTCAAAGTAAGTCTGCTTATTCTCCAACCTATATATCCTATCCTTATCACCAGTAGTAAACAAAGTAACATAGTTATTCAAGACATTATATCCTATGAGAGTACCTAGCACTTGAAGAGGATTACCATTAGAAGTGAGGATGGATAACTCAGAATTACCTCTTTCATTAGTAACTGTTAGTAGAGTTGAGTTATCTCTTGCAGTTATTCTAATGTTCTTACATTCATATGCAAACTCTGGATTGAACTTTGAGACTGTTAAGTCTCTAGTCATACCTTTAATTATATGTTGTTCTTGTTTAAGCATAATCTTTATCTTTGGTCTTTCCAATACTCTCTATTACCTAGAGGCTTAAAGCCTTTTCTAAACTCATTGGTTCTAGGTAATAGTTGATTCATCATATTACTAATAGCTTCCATTTCACTAACAGAAGGCAGAATGAATTCAGTGTTAAGTTGTCCAACTTTCCACGCATATTCTTGCTGTACATTCTGCAATACTGCTGGTGCTATTTTACCCATATCAAACTGAATAGTGAACCATTCTTTCTTTATATATAACTCTAGTGCTTTAAGGAATATAGAGTTATCAGGTATCATAGGTAATCCTTCTTCATCTACTGGAATAGCTCTATATGCTATAGCTATCTTACCTTCCTTAAAGGAAGTATATATGATATTACCTTGTGTCTTAAAGGTTCCTTCTTGTCTCATTATAGGTTTCTTTTCATCATGTATTAGGTGAAAAGTATCAGTAGTAGCTCTAAGTGAGATGTTATTCTTTACATCTTTCACTTGTCTTATAGCTATTAAATCACATGGTAGAGCTGCTCTATAGTTACTAATATCTACAGTATCAACCTTATCATAATAGATAGTAGGGAGACCTACAATACCTATGAAGTCCACTGTGTATTGTATAATAGCTTCAAGGGTTAAGTCAACCATTAAAGGATGTCTAGTTAATCTATCTGCGATAATGCGAAGATTTATATAATTTATCTCATTTACCATATTTGTATCTCCATTTACTATTTAATGTTTTGTTTCTAGTACCTCTACAGCATTCTGTTATCTTAGAAGCTGCACTTTTGCTTTTACTGTAGAACTTTGCAGCATCTATAGCAGACCTAAAAGTTTTAATTATATTAAGGTTATCATCAAGTTGTTCTACAGCTTTACAATAGTTATCTCTTGATTTAGACCTTCTTTCAAATCCTAGATTATCTCCAAGTTTAGTGCCTATATGAGCTAAACTTATCTTATATCTATGCTCTTTACTAAGACTCTTATCATAGAAAGGATGATTAATTCCAGAATTAGACTGACTGATTTTCATTCTAGTTTCTATTGATAAAGATTTCCCTTTATTCAGTTTACTAAGTTTCTCTTTTGTCGATTCTCTCATAGGTATCCCTTTATTTGGGGATACTCTACCTTTAAGAGATTTCCTTAACTTCATTAATGTTATTTCTGAGTGCTTATACCCAGTCATACCATCTCCACCATCAGTTATATTGTAAGATATTCCTAAGTTCTTATAATGTCTTATTAAGTCTACTTCTAAGCTTTTAGCCTTCACCTCAAGTAGGTTAGTAAATAACACCTCATGTTTTATATTATCCCAACCATACTTTACAATAGCATTATAGAAAGATTTGCAGTTAATATAACCCTTACCTTTATTCCATCTCTTCTCTATAGGTTTAGATGTAATGCCTATATACACCTTCCCTGATGGGGATATATGCCTGTACACAGTCCAAATTTTAGTCATATCTTTTATTTTTATCTAGGTACATTGCTTCAATCTTTCTATGTTTAATGTTCTGCTTAAGCCTTTTCTTTAGCTCTCTATTAACACTAAACTCATAGAATGACTTATTGATATAGTTAGCTTTACCTCTGTTATAATAGACTTTAAATATCTCTTTCTCTTCTACTTTAATAAGAGTCTTAGCGTTGAAAGATTCTTCATCTTCATACCATAATTTAAGAGTTCTATCCCAGTCAATAGGCAGGTTAGTTACTAAGTTACCTTTAGCATCTAACCTAATTTCCCCTGCTGTCTTTCTTATCTCAAGTCTTCCCATTCTATAAGGCAAAGTTACTTCTTCACCATTTACTAAGTTATCAGCTAGTAATTCATTAACTCTTCTAGTAATAGAGAAGTACTGAGATTCAGTTAATCTATACCCAGTACTACCATAGCCATTCTTTCTATAATACTTGTAACCATCATAGATACCCAATGACCCTCTGATTTTGTGAGTTCTTGGCTTATCTACCTTTAGTATGCTATGTCTAAACTCTTCTAGTGTCATTACTTCTTAGGATTTAGGTCAGACATATCATCATCAGCATTGTTCTCCTTATCTTCTGGCATAAACTCTGAACTTCTTAATTCCTTAACTACAAGCTCAATAAGAGGAGGAATTAGAGAAGCTTCTAAAGGAAACTCAGCATCAAGTAACTCACATATTCTACCATTTTCATCACATTGTAATCCAAAGGTTTCCTCAGCATTCTCAAATAAAGCTGTTATTCTTACCTTTTCAAGGTAGAGGTATTGAGGGTTGCTAGACTTGAAGTATAGATAGTTATCTGGTGCCAGAGAGCAATAGATTATATTATTCAAATACTTGTTATACCCTACATACTTCATTCTATCTCTACTTACATAAGTTATCTCACCTTGGTAATAGTCCACTGGATATACTCTTGGTTGTTTAATTCCCATCATATATGGGATTTTATTCTTAGACCTTAGATATACCCCACCCTCACAGACCTCACCTGAAATTGCAGGTACTTCTATCAGGTCTAGACATATAGTACTAAAGTTACTCTCAGGTATGAACTTCTTTATATCAGAGTATCTCTGCTTTAGTAAAAAGGCTCTATACTTACTTGTTAGATAGATTATGTGGTCTTCTGTGAAGTAAGCATCATCTGATGAGAGTTTCAGCTCATCATTAATCATATAAACTATTTCTCTATATGTACTCATATCATATTGGTATTAACATTAAAAGCACTGCAAATATAAGTAATAAAACTCACATGTGCAATGCTTTTACTGATTTTATTTACTGGCTATAAGTATTATGCTTCTATTCTTATCACACTTGCTTCATCAACTCTGAGAATATTGTCCTCAGTGATTCTAGCAATGTAATTAATCTTAGTCTTATGGAATAGTGTATCATCATTAACATAACTTGGAAAGTCAATTAGACAGGTAGTTCCACTTAAACAATAGATAGCATTAACTATAGACCTAAGGTCCTTTTCATCTATATATTCACTGAATACATTTAGTACATCATCCAGTGCAAGTAATGCTAATAGCTTGTTTACATCACCATAACTTCTATAGCCAAATTGAGCTAATGAAGTGAAGTATCTAACTACAGCATCATAAGAAATATTAGTCATTTCATCCATAGCAGCTACAATTTGTTACTCTAGTTATTGTACCTATCTTATTCTTAAAGTATTTATTCCAATACTTAATAGCTTGAGGATAATTACCAGTTCTTATACATAACTCAAGTGCTTTTATTCTTAAGGATAAGTCAATGAATTCTTTAGGTATTTCACAGTTATTCTCTATCTGTTTAACATACTTCATCATGCTTTGATAAAGAGGATATAGATTAGTTACAGCTCCCATAATCATGGGATTAGTTGTACCACAAGGAGCATCTGCTGAGGGAGTTCCAGTAGCTATCACATACACAAAGAACATAGTATCATTAAGAGTATTGATATTAAAATCACTTGCTTGTAATCTAAGTCTTATATTCCTCATTTGATGAGTACCATAAGTGAAACAGTATGATTTATCTTCCTCTTCAAGCACTGGATTACAACTGCATTCCTCAGGAAGAGAGTAAGTTAAATCATAGGCATCAGCTACTTTAAGTTCATATACAGGATTAGAGCTAGGACCATTAGGTACATATGTATCTTGTGTATCTATAACCACACTATCTAAGATTATATCATCATAGAAGTCTTGATTATCAACAGAGGCATCTATAATTAGATACTTATCATCTTGGGTTATCCTTAATTCGTTGAAATGTAACATGGTTATTTAGTTTTAATTATAAAAAAAAAAGAGCATAGAATCAACTATGCTCTTTATAATTAGCTCATTTAAGCTGGGTCAACTGGGTCTGCAATTGTTAAACCAGATGCAGTGTTGATTGCTGCAATCAGAGCCTTCATTGCAGTGTGACTACCATCATCTACAGTTACCAGAGTGATTGTTCTAGGAGACTTTTGTACATCTTCTGCACCACCTGCCCAGTAATAACTGATGTCCAGAGTATCATACTTCTGAGTTGGGTCTACCAAGTAAGTAGTATGAATAACATTAGGCCATCCCATGTTTCTGTAGAAGTCACCTCTAGCACCCATTGTGAAGTATTCAAGGTCTGCAATATCATGACCATTCTGTACAGAATTAATAGGAGTTACTGTAGTAACTGTACCCCAGATTCTTTCATCACCTTCAAAGGTAATATTAGTTGGTTGTACTGCAAAAGGAATGTAACCTTGAGGCATAACACCTAAAATCCAATCCTGTGCTACCTGTTCAATTTGAATACCAGTATAAGTACCAGTCAGAGTAGCAGGGTCAGTGTCAATGGTTACTGTTGTATATGCAGGATCACTTGCTACTAGATAGATTGTTACTAGTGGAGTAGCTTCTCTTGCTATGTTTCTAGCTAAAGAAAGTGCCATAGCTTTGTAAAAGTCTGATGCTGTCATACCACTAACTGCATGTACCATACCAAATTTCCAGTATTGGTCTTCTGGTGATAAACCTACATACTGTCTGAAAGCAAGTCTCAACAGATAATCTTGTCCAGCTACTGGTGCTCCACTATTGATAGTAGAGTCTAGAACTACTTGGTATCTATCTAACTTCTTAACTAAAGCCTGAGAAGATGTAGATTTTGCATAAGTGATATTCTTGATGTCAATCTTATCACTAGATTCAATAACACCAGCAGGGCTAAAGTACTGGAAGTACATTGTAGATTTAGCTGTATCTGCCTTAGGCAGAATGTCACCAGCAGCAGCTAGTTGAGTAACTGCTGTCTTTAGAGCTTTTGCGACATATAAATGTCTTACTTGATTTACGGAATAAGTTGCCATAAATAAATTGTTGTTTAATTAAACGTATTGCTTATTAATAAGCTATTGATTATTCTCTTTGTTTGCATACTGAGCCTTACTCATCAAGGCAAGTCTAACTGCTACTTCAACTATCAAGTTATGAATATTACTATTCAATGCACATTCCATTGGTTGTGAATAACCTGATATGTTTAAGTCACCTAAGTTAGTTAATATAATAGGTGTAGGCTTAGTGATATAGTTACAATGATACTCACCTATCTTAAACTTTGATATAAGTTTAATGGCATTATTAACATCAACTCTTAAGACTCTCTTTTCTGATGGACCTTTAAATGGGTTCCTTTTTATCTTATAAAGTTCATCTTCTCTAACTGGTGTTACTAAGGAGTATGTACCATTTAAACAACCTAATGTTTCATCACTTAACTTGCACTCTTCATAGGTAATAAACCATAAACCTTGTGGCATTACAATTGATGCAGTAGTAGAAGGAACAGTAATTTCTTGTGTGAACTCTTGAACCAATTCAGCTAAGTATCTTCTAGCTTCCTCAGTAGACTCAAAGGAGAGTCCTAATGAGTTTCTACCACTATACAAGTCTATAACCAAGCTATCTTGAGCTTTAGTCAGAAAGACTGACTTCTCATACTCAGAGAATGCAAGAGGGTCTGTTGTTCCATCAACTGGTATAATAGAGTAAGAGTTAAGCAGAACATCAAACTCAGCACTAAATTGTTCTATATTCATAATTACTCACTTCTTTGACCTAGTTCAATAGTAGCTTTAACATCACTTTCATAAGCAGCTTTAGCTAGTTCAACAGCTCTTTGAAGTATCTCTTGATGTATAATTGGATTCAATTCACATTCAGAAATAGTACCAATACCATTGATAGTTAAGTTACCATATTCAGAAGAAAGGTCTGCTGTTATGATAGGTGCAGGTCTTCTAATGTACCTCAATAGATACTCAGCAATTGTTTCATTACTGTTGACTATAAGCTCAGTAGAGATTTTCTCACTTGAAGTGCTTATGATTCTCCATGCTTGGTACTTAAGAGGTTCCTTGTATGGCTTAGACATTAATCTAGTGTACTCAGCATAACTAATAGGAATCACTTGTTTGGTTCCTGTGTTGGTAGAGACTGCTTCATTAATGACTATAAATAAGTCAGAAGGCAAGTCAAATACCTTAGCCCTCTTATCAAAAGTAAGAGGAGAAGTTGTGCTAGGTGTACCTTGTGCAACCTTAATAAGCTCTGAGAAATCTATCTGTCTCTTAGGTGAGTCATCCATTCCTTCTCCATACTTGTTACCTTTAGGGTTAAAGTAGTTCTTGACTATCTCCTCTTGGCCTTTAGTCAAGAACACTGATTTCTCATATTCATTTAACCCAGGAGCAGCATTGCTCATTATGTTGTTATAGAGTACATCAAATTCATTACTGAACTCTATGTGGTCCATATTATTACTCTTTTAGTTTAGCTTCAAGACTGAACTTAATAGACTGGTTCTTAGGTGATGCTAAGAACTTAGCTGCTATATTAAAGGTTGGGTCTTCGTTGTTACCACATAAAGGAGAACCATCTTCTCTTAGATAGAAGAAGCCACCTCTATTAGATACAAGACCTGCTTCAACTGCTCTCTTAATAGTTACCTTAGTAGGTAATAGAGGGTCTGTAATAACCTTTAAGAATAGCTTAGCATCAGCTTGAATTAGCTTGTTTACTCTTGTTTGTAAGAACTCTACCTTAGTATTTACAGCTAATGGTCTACCATCAATAGTCTCAATAATAGTTCTCAATGTATCAGCATCATTTTCATATTTACCATATTCCATGTATGCTTGCATTGTAGCTGACATCTCTTGTCTAGCATTAGAAGTTTCTTCACCTTCCTTGATAAGAACAAACTTATATGTTGCCTTTGGAATGTCTTGAAGAGCTTGCAGTGAAGGAGCTATATCATCCTTATTAGCTAGCAATATCTTATACTTAATGTATTGTTCTGGGTCTGATAGGTCTAAGATGTTATCTTGTTTAAGCAATCTAACTTGTCTATTTGACCAATAGTTATTTTCCTTCTTATATATAGATAGAGCATTATACTCTAAACCCATAATATACTCAAGGAATTCCTTTTCTTCATCAGTAAGAACATTAACCAATCTACCAGATTCTAATTGTGGAACTGTGAAATACTTTACTGCATTCTCAGCCATACCACCATATAGAATGTGCTTCGGATTAGTTACTATACCACTCTCTTTGGGTACATATCTTACTATAATTCTTTCATTTCTTAAACAACTTACTGGTTCTCCCAGTGTTGCTACTTCTCTCTTTCTACCTTTTCTTACAGGCAATTGTGGTTCTTCTTCCTCAGGCATCTGAGGTACAATAGATGTTTCACTGTTAATGCTCTCTAAGTCAAGTTCTTCTCCTACTCTCTTACTTGCCATATTTACTTCTCCATTAATTAGTTAAAAAGAAAAGGGGAGGAGTTAACCTCCCCTTGTATCATTATCCTTGCAGAATTGAAGGAATAAGTGACATTGTTCTAGTTGGGTCTAGTACTAATGTACCTAAAGTTGCCATTCTGTGGATAACAGCAGAGTCCTCATCATAAGACATATTAGGATTACCCATCTGTCCAGTGAAAGGATTTCTGAATCCCCATTGATAACCTCTGAATTCTTCTTGACCCTTAATCTTACACTTTTGAATATTAGGTTGGTCCATAGTACCAATATACCAAATATCAAATCTATAAGAGAAAGCAGGTCCACCTTCTGGGTGAAGAATCTTATTTCTTACAGGGTCATCATAGAATGGGTCAACATCAAGTGACACTATAACACCATTAGGTGCTCTCCATTCAGTTACCTGATAATCAGTTACTGCAATAGCATTCTGAGCAAAGTTACTTGCAACCTTAGTATAGATTGGTGGGTTCTGAGTTGAGATGATTGGCATCCATCCAGAAGTAGTCTTCTTAGCTTCTCTGTTGAATAACAGAGCGCCTCTTTCACCAGTCTTGATGATGAACTTTCTATCACCAAATCCTAACTTAGAAGCAGATAGTTCATACAGAGCATCTAGCAACAGTTTCATCAGACCATTAGTATCATTGTAATACATAGTGTTAGCCACTTCTGTTTGCTCAAAGATACCAGCACCAGTCTTGATTACATTACCAGACTTACCAAAGTTCATGTATTCACCATTGATATTTCTGTTAGAAGTACCAAAGGCCATTGCATTGTTCTTGTACTCGTCAAATTGAAGTTCAACTTCCCATTCTACATAGTGCATCCACTTGTTTACAACATCCTTAACCTGTCTGCCACTAGCATCTCTATGAACCATAGGAATACCAACAGCTAACTTCTCATCAAGATTAGAACCAGGAGTCTTATGTTGAATTCTAATAGTAGTCCATTCATTTCTCATAGAAACAGGACTAGTGAATCTAACATCACCAACCTTTCTTGAAAGTTCTCTTTCAACAGGTGCAAATTCAACAGAGTATCTTTCACCAGCAAGTAGTCTTTCAGCAGGAATACCCTTGCTGTTAGCACCCATTAGTTCAACCTTATATACACAGTTTGTACCTTCTGGTCTACCATCTGCAAGAATTCTTTGAGGGTAAACTTGATTTAAGTTACCTACAATAACTTCACCATCTGCAAACCAGTCTTCTGGGAATACAAGATAGAAAGGTGCACCACCTACACCAACATTACCTGATGTTGATGTAATAACTACGCCATTCTCATCTCTAGCTTCAATCAGAGGAATATTTCTTCTTGAAGAACCAATAACATCCCAGTAATATTCAGCATCATTCTCAAACACTTTAGTAGGGAATGAACTAAGGAATGTATCAAGTGTCTTTCCTCTGTGGAAAGCTAACAATTGCACCATTAGGTTAGTTGCCTTTTGAGGTGCTTGTTGGAAGATGGCACCTAAGTGATTCTCAGTTGTCAACCCTTTCCAGTGTTGAAAACCAATCATTTGGAATTTACTTAATTTTCCAGCCATAATTTAATTGTTTAACAGTTTATCTTAAAATCTTATTTATACATCAAGTTCATAGCTAACCTTTGACTCTGGGTCATCACTAACACCTGATATGAAACTAAGACTTCCATCTGTATTTCTTCTAGTAGTGTTGATAGTGTGTTCCAGCTCTCTTAGGCTTTTCTTCACTTGTTTAGTAGCAGTTGGTTTAACTAGCTTATCTAAGTTTGTAAAGCCATCAGTCATAGTAAATAAGAGACCAATTTTCTTTAAGAAGTCTTGTCTATTATCTCTTTCATACTTCTGAATAGCTGTTAGATACTGCCCAGTTTCTGGGTCTTTGTAAACAGGTTTGCTGATTGAGTTATAGACCTTTTCTCTAGTAGTCTTATCTAACTCTAACCCTTTAAAGATTTCCTTCTCATCAAGAATAGACTTCTTTAACTCCTCTGCTTCCTTCTTTGTTCTTGCCTTTTCAGCTTCTTCCTCTGCTCTTGCTTCTGCAATCAAATCTTCATACTCTTGTTGAAAGTATTCTTTATTGCTTGCTAGTGCTTCCTTTGCATCTTCAACATCAGAGCCAGAGTTAAATGACTTTTGAGTCTCTCTTTGTGCTCTTTCTTTGCTAAATCCTCTATTAAGGAAGTCTTGAAAGATTAGTTGTTTTCTCAGCTTTTCTCCATTAGCTGACTCATCAGAGATAGCATCTTCTGTAATAGTATTAAGGTAGTTAATAGTACCTTCATACTTTCTTACTTCATCAGGTTCTACACCTACTTGCAATGCTTCATCAATTCTCTTCTGTCTTTCATCTAATTTAGCTTTAAGCTCATTCTCCATAGCTTCTGCAAAGTCTTCTGGAGTTTGAATCTTACTTAATGTTTCTTCATCAAGGGCTGAGAGAATACCTTCTTCTTTCAAAGCACTGGCAATGGAAGAGTAGAAGTTAGTTTTGGGAGAAGTACCAGTTTCTTCCTTAGAAGTGGTATCCTCTTTACCTTGTGTATCTACTTTCTCACTACCTACGCTCTCTGGTTCCTCAGTAAACAGTTCATCTGGGTTTACTTCTGGTACCTCAGTAGTTGGTTTTTCTTTATTTTCTTCCTCCTGTTGTTCAGGTGGAGTAACCTGTGTTTCTTCACTCCCATCACTAGTGAATAGGCTTTCAACCTCATCTGGTGATAGGATATTGTCCATGTCTAATCCTTCCATATAACTCTTCTCCTTTAATTAAACTATGCAAAGGTAAGTCAAAGATTTGAACTGTGCAATACCTTAAGTCTGATTGTAATTTGATTATAAGTAAAACACTTATAGTAATAGTAAAAGAGTAGGGTGTTGAGTTAATATTAACCACACCCTTTACTCTCATTATTCTATAGTCAGTTCTATTACTTCTCCTGCACTTTGAGCCTTCAATAATACAGTCATTAACTCATAGAATGTTGCTGTACTATTAATGACTTGACCTTTAACTTTGTTCTCTCCAACTAGGATACAACCTAATGTATCCTCAGCTTTATTACCTACATGTATTAGTACTCCTTCATACCCTTTTACATTCTCTAGTCTAGGAAGTATGCCTTTATAAGGCTTAGCCCATGCTCTATCCTTGAACTTAGGACTTACAGTAGTCATATTAATACTATATGTACCTGTAGGAATTGCTGTTACCCCATATACCTTCTTAGCTTTAATCTCTTCAAGTGACATTTGACTTGTTAATCCTCTATCCTGGTCTTCCAAAGTGTCACACTCATAAACACCATTTATGAAGAGTTTTCCAATAGTATATCTAGGTCCTTTAAATATTCTTCTTAATAATAGTTTCATTAACTGCCAGATTCTACTAATGTTATATTCTTTAATACATCACCTGAGATTACCTCACTACCAGACTGAGTTACAAACCCTGTCTTTGATACAGACCAAGTAACTGTATGTCCTTTAGCTGCCCTAATACTCTTAGTAGTTGAACCATTGATAACTACTGTGGCATCAGCAGGAGTAGGGTTAATTGCAAAGGTAAACTTATCTGTTATTATAGATACTAGTTTACTATTAACTCTTTGCTGAATATCTATAATCTTACCTTCAACACTAGCATCTCTAATCACTAGAATTTGACCTTCTGCAATTAAGTTAGGGTCTCCTTCAAATACATTATAACTAATTAATCTTCTCATTGTTATCTACTTTAATTTTAATATCCTCTTTAACTCCACCAAGCAAATCTTCAACTGCCTTATCATCAATGTACACCCTTTTGTTGCACCCCTTGGCTAAGCAAACATCATTGACCATCTTACCAACTACTTTCCTTAGCCTAATAAGCTCTAACCTGTTTTCCTCACTTATTTGAATGTACTCTTCTAATTGGTGTTTATAGTCAGTAACCAACTTCTTGTAGAACTCTAGTTGCTTCACAAGATTATCTAGTTGAGTTCCATCAACTTCTGCATTGGTTTTATTAACCTCAGCAGTATTCTTTCTTCTAGAAATCCATGCTGTAACTATAGTATTAACCAAGTTGGACCCAAGTACTAAACTAATAATCTGTATAGTATCCATTTCTATATCTATTCTATTATTTCTATAAACTTCTGTCTATCAGTTTCTGCATAGGGATTGTTCTCTTTAACAGTTATATTAAGTACAGTATGTCGTTTCTGAAACCATCTAAACAAGAAGAACTTTTTAGGTGGTTTGATAGTTTCCTTCTTTGCAGATACAAATAAAAAACTCTCTAACTTAAATCTAGGGGTTATCTTAATCTTATTAGGATAACTCATAATGATATGGTTGTTTGCCCATTCATCTCCCATTATTGTATCTAACTTGAAGGAGTTTACAAATATAGTATCTGGTAGGGTTAAACTATCTGACTTTTCAATGTGAGATAACTTATACTGCATCTGTTTAATCTTGCTATCTTTAATACCAAGCTCTTTTCTTACTTCATTCATCTTTTTAGTGATGGAATCATTGAAGTAATTAAGCTGTTCTATTGTTAGTTTATATACCTTAGTATCATTAGTTAAACCACTTAATTCAGCATCATAAGCCTTAATATTCTCAATGGAAGTTTCATACTTAGTAGTCAATTGTTTATTCTGATATGATAGGTAAGCTATAGCTCCAATCAATATTAGAATAAGGATTATTATGTACTTCTTCATATCCTCTTCCCTTATATTATTATGCAAACATATTAAAAATAAATCACTCATACAATAGTATAAGTGATTTATTGATTGTACTACTAAAATATTAGTTAAGTAAGAGCACTACCATCAAAGTTAGTCCAAACATTTCCATCCCAACAAATATACTTTTTTAAAGTAGTATCATAAAATGGAAATCCTGAATCATCCTCAGTTAAAGTAGGTCTGCTATCTGTAGTGCCTCTAAAGTTTTTATAATTAGAGCTTAAAGAATTAGTTACAGCTTTTTGGCTCATTACCGCAGTTTCACTATTTCCAGTATCTTGAACTACACCAGCAGCTATAGATGTAAACCTACCATTATTAACCCATCCAGTACTATTCTTAACATATAATTGATAGATAGGATTAGTATGTTCAGTATCACTTGTATCATATGTAGGACCAACACCATAAATATTTCCTTGAACAGCAGTAGAAGGAAGAGCACCCACAGTAGCTACATATCCTTTAATGTGTAAACTGTTAGTAAATTCTCCACTTAAATCAGACCATGTAGCACCATTATCTCTACTAATCTGTATCTTACCAACATTATCAGCTTGGCTGCTACCAGTAGTTCCTGTAAATCTAAACCATGCTGCAATATAGTCTGATATATCTTGCCAAGTACTACCAAGGTCTTTTGACATTTGAATCTTATTACCAGACTCTCTAAATTTATAAGCTAACTCTTCTGAAATATTACTCCAAGATTCACCTAAGTCTGTAGATTGCTGTAACTTGTTATTACTTACTCTAAACTGAGTAAACACAGGATTAGAGGATACATCTACATAGGTACTACCATTAGTATATGAAACTTGTAAGTGATTATTAGAACCTACCCTAAGAATAGGGGTAATACCAGCTTCTCCCTGTGCTTTAATGTTAGTAACTTCTCCATTGATTACCCAATACCCATCTGAGGATATAGATATATCACCTACAAGTGCATTACTACCATCTCTCCAGTTTGCACTATCTCCAAAGGTAGTATCATCAATAGCTTCTGCACTATACCATTCAGTAACTACTGTCTTATCATATAGTACATAAGTAATCCATAGACCTTCTCTTCTAAGGCTGGAAGGAACTTGTAGCCTTGTTTGACTTCTACTGCCATTATAAGATAAGAATAGCATATTAAACATTGCAAGTATATCTGTCAATGTTACCCCACTTTCCTTATCTAAGACTGCATCAATAAAAGTCTTAGGGAAGATGTCTTCATATCTTCCCTCTTGACTATTCTTTTTAATTAATTGTTGTATATCTTTCATATTATATTATTTTAAACTGTAATTCCAGTTGCATCTACCCATGTAGTACCATTACCAAATACTGGTTTATTCAAAGTGTCATTATAAACAACAACACCTGCTTTTGGTTCTATAATACTGTTTATAATTTCAGTTGTACCATGACATGGCTGACTTAATACTGTTTTGAAATCAGCTCCAGCAGGAGCAGAAGGTACATTTGATACTACTACTCCTGTAAAGAATGGAGTAGGTGTTGTGTATAATACAGGTTCAATAACCACTATTCCTGTAAAATATACATCAGTATAAGTCTTTAAATATATCTCCCAACTTCCATCTCCTGCCTGAATAGGTTTTGATACAAGCACACTCTTATCCCTATATTTAGATAAATCAATGTTTCCTACTCCAGTATCATCATATACCACAGTGGATGATTTACTCATTCTATTGTTACTATCATTGATATATCTCCCTCTAATAGATATTTCAGATATACAAGAAGCATCTATAGCATTATATCCAGAAAATACCTTAATATTTATAAGGGCATCAGCTTTAGGGAAGGTTATTTTTGTTATAGGGTTCTCTGTATTAGAACTAATAGCAAATACTCTTCTTGGGTTTGAACCTCGTGCACTAGTAAAAGAACAACCTGAATAGAAAATTCCAGGGTTATTCATATCTAGCATACTACCATTTATTAAACACCCACTAACTAAAGTTTTATAATAATGACTACCAGTTTTAGGTACATCAAGAGTATTAATATAAGAAGATGTAATAGTTAAGTTCCTCATACTTGAGGTTAGCCTTACTCTTGTAGCAAAATAACAATTACTTATTGTTGCACTGAATGTTGTATTTATAGTACTACCAAATATTAAAGCTGTGATAAGTAAATCACCACTAACACCTTGGTTATTACCATTAAAATAGCAACCTTCAATGTTTATGTTCCTTACCATAGCATTAGCTATATTAGGCTCAATATCAATACCAGCTCCAGGACTTGTAAACTTAATAGCTCCTGTATTTATTATTCTGGAGTTTCTAATAGTAAGATTTTCAACAGAAATTATAGAAATACCCTGTCTTCTATTAGAATCTATAGTAACATTGTCTATTAGAATATTTGAAGAATAGCTGGTTGTAGCTGCCTCAACCTGACCTATATATATTCCATCTCCCCAACAATTCTTTACTGATACATCTTTAATTGTGATGTTATTCCCATCATATATAGAGATACCCATACCCCATTCACCTGTTGTACCAGTATGGGTAACAACATCTCCTACAATAGAGCCTCCTCCTTGTATAATAATGTTGTTTCTCTGTCTGATAGCAACTATGTTGTAGTTAGTTAAATCATTGGGGTTCAGTATAATATTACCATTTAAATTCACAGTAGTATTACTGTAAATAACAATAGAGTCTGTACTATTATTTGCTATTGTTATATAATAATTCCCCTGAGATATGTTAATAACCCCATTATAAGAATTACTGGAAAGATTAAATAAGTTCTGTAAGTTTTGAAGATTATTATATCCGACAGTTTGGACAAAATTAAACCATCCACTACTTATTTCTTTTACTTTCCAAGTTCCTGTAATAATTATCCCTCTAAAAATAGTAACATGTTCATCAGCTCTAATATCACTATTAGTCCCAACTATAGTTCCATTAGTAAATGACCCTCCTTGAAAATCAAGTGTACATCCTTCTGGAATAGTAAGAGTACCTCCACTTAAAGTAATATCTTTTGTAACTTTATATATTGTATTAGGTTTATTAAACCTATTCTGAATTGCAGATTGAATAGGAGGATAAGTTACACTTGAGGTTCCAGTAAGAGCAGTTCCAGTAGTACTATCTGTAGCAGTTACACTAAAGGAGGCAATATTGTTTATATCCATAGCTGCAATAGTAGTAACTACTCCTGTAGAACTATTAATAGCAAACTTATCTCCACCTGTAGCTAAACTATATATATAAGGAGCAGTTCCCCCAGATGCAACAGCAGTTGCCACTGTAGCTCCAGCAGCAAAAGATGCTGCTACACTTACCTTATTTATTATTATATTTAAAGCCATATTTTTATATTGTTTTATTGTTTTATTGCTTGCAAATATAAGTAAAAGTTCTCATATATGCAAGTAAAAGTAGTACTTGACTTATATGTCAAATACTACTTTATTTAATTAAACTATTGACACTGCTTTAATAGTAGTACCATCAGTATTTATAAATTGACCTCCATTCCAATAGATAACATTTTGCCAATCAGTTACATAAAAACTTATTCCAGCATCTGCTACTGTAAGTGTGGCTCCTATATCATCTATTGAAGATGACAATATTCTTCTATTGAAGGCTCTATACCCATCAGAACTTCTCCAAGAAGAAGTTGCAGTATCCCAATAAGCAGGCATTTTGCTACCCACAACATATTTACAGGAGCCTGCCTCTCTTGGCAACATATCTGTAGGTAACTCTCCTATAGTTCTTACAACCTTAAACATTCTATCCTTAGGAAATACTACAGTAGGAGGAATTTCACTAAGGTTCATCCTTGTTACAGTAGGCTTAAGAAGTTCAGAGTAGGAACCTCCACTTATAGGAGTACCTTGAGTTGATTCACCTGCTTCAAAGGTCACTGGAAACATTTGAACTTTATAGTACACAAGGGTAGAATCTATAGCACTATCAGCACTCCCATCTAAAGTATTTCCTTTAGTCAAATATATATCATATTGCTTATCTACAGAGTTAAATACTATATTAGATAGTACAGGTAAATGGGCATATATAGCTGAGGAAGGTGTAGAGCTTTTTGAATAAAATACTTCAAAATCTGAAACACACGTATTATCAGAATTTCCTAAATGCAAAACAGCTTTTAACTGTGACCTCCTTGAAGAAGATTTTGTAAATATTGATAATCCTATTGTAGCCTGTTCATCTCCTTTTTTGGGGATAGAAATCTTCCATACTCTTGTACTGCCAAGATTTGGCATAAATACTATACCCCCTTCCTCATTTTGAGGAGAAGTACAATTTATTAACTCATTATTATTTAAAAAAGCACTGTTTACAACAGCTTGATTTAGTTCTCCAAATTGACAATTTTCATATCTCAAATGAGCACTTGCTGTAAAATAATCTACTGAATTACCCACATTAGTAAGATAAGGGATTGTACAATTTGTGAATTTCAACCAATAAGTTTGGTTTATCCTTAAAGGGGCTGTAAATACACAATCACTTATTGAAACTGCATAATCAGTAGCTGTTTCTAAAGTAGCACTTGCAGAACTTACATCAAATTCATTATTAATGAATTTACAATTAGACATTACAACATTCTTGCAAACTACCTCTGGATTAATTTTAAGATAATCACTTTCAAAATCTATAGCAGCTTTAGGAGCAGTTCCTTTTATTTCCTCTATACCATTTCCTTCAAATTCACAATTTATAATAGACCAATTATATGCAGTGCCAGATATGCCATTTCTTCTTGCATATTTAATTTTAACATTGTCTATAGTTACATTTTTGTTATAACTACCAACTTCTGTTGCAGAGTATATTTTAGTACTAAAACTTAAACAATCCCCAAAGGCATCAGATAATGTAATATCTCTAATTATTATATTTTTACACTCCTCAAACCTAAATATGAGACCAAATTCACCATAATATAATTCTCCAGCAAACAGGTCTGTATATAAGTGGTCATGTGCATCTCCATAGACAGCTCCTGTTCCTTCAATAACTATATTATCTTTCCCTGAAACCCAAAATACAGTATAAGCCCCTTGGTTGGTTGGAAGCATTCTTAGCTCATTATTAATAATAAGTCTTGTATTAGACTTGAGATAAAATATCCTTAGAAAGGAATAAGCTTCTGTATATAATAAACTATAATTAGGTCTGACATCATCTCCTAAATTAGCTCTACCCTTGTAAGGTAACTCAAAATAATAGGTTCTATCAGCTTCAAAATGAATAGTATTATTTATATTATCATCAGATAAAGATAATATATTAGTAATTAGTTGATTATTAACTTTATTAGGGGTAGCATCAAATGCAAACCATGAGTCATATATCTCTGGAATATTCCATGTTCCAGTAATGATTATATTTTCTCCAAATATTACCTTACTATTATCTACTGATAATACATTAGCTCCTGCACCATTAAGAGTACCATTTGATATAGTACCACCTTCAAAAAGCAATATACTGTTGTCAGGAACAGTAATAGTCTGAAAGTTTAAACTGTAATCATACTGTACAATATAGATAGTATTTTCTTTAACCAGCATTTGCTGAGTAAGCAAATTAGTATTATAGAATATACCTGTATTTGGATTCTGAACCCTTTGTATATTTTTTCTAAGATACACTCTACCTAAACCTGAATAGTCAGTAGTATTATAGTTCTTATCTGCAAATGTTAAGGAAGTTTGATTCAAGTTATCTACAGTAGCTGTTATATCTTCACTATCTATAATAGATATACTTTGTATTCTCTCAATTAAATCAACCCATAAAGTTGCATTATTCCATTGATTCACTCTTTCTCCTTGAAACTGAAATAGTTTCCATTCTCCATCTTCATCAAGAAAGGTAATAACTTGACCAATCTTTCTACTCTTATAAGGTATTAGTTGAATAGCTTGAGTAAGGCTAATTCTTGATTCACCATACTTATCTGTAACATTAAGAAAGTCTGATACTCCTAATAGAAAGATTTGTTCTATCAAATCCTTCAAGAGTACATTAACATTCTTACCATCTTGTACAAATGCTACTGTCTCATTACCTTTAAGAGGTAGAGAAGCTCCAGCAAACTCAGTATCTTTAACACTATTTGCTAATAGCCACTTCTCTATTTTTCTATAATCTTCTTGTGTAAAAAACATAGTATATTAGTTTGCATCTTCAACCATTATATCTGCCACCTTTAATGCAGACAGAATTGCATTCACCTTAGTAACTACTGTTGCTAACTCAGCTCCAGTAGCTAAATTATCCACATTAGTAGCCTTCTTTACACCGCCTATTGTACTTATAGTTGCAGCAGGAAGAGTGTAAGCTGGAGGTATAGTAGGTTTATCTGATAAATCATTATAACTTCCACTTGTAGCTACTGTAGCAAAGTTTGGTTTATTAGTTATACCATCCCAATCTACTGAGCCTTCAATAGCTGCTTGAATGTCAGCCCAACCACTAGGTCCAAAGTACTTTAATGAGCCTTTGAATAACCACATATCATTCTTTGATGCTGGGGCAAATTCTGACTCAATTATACTATTAATTCTTTTCATATTACTTAGTATTATTTGGTTTCTTATTTATTTGTTTCTCTCTTCCAAATATAACCACCTGCTGTCTTTTGCCTACCATTACAGCAAGCAGTTATATGTGTTACTTTTATATTCAATTCTCTTTCTACGTCTGAAATACAATCCCAATATCTTACAAAGATATCTTCTTTAGTATATTGCTTAACCATTTTACTGGCAGGATGGTTTTTCCCAAACTTCCCAAAAGTAGGATTAGTTTCATGTCTACCAAACATTGGGTTATTTATTCCTGAAAGAATACCTTTTCTACTTTCAGACATCTTTCTTTTAGATTCAGTAGAATGATGCCATCCAGTATGAGTATGCCCAGCTCCTAAAGCTCCATCACCTCCATCAGTTATGTTATAAGATAAGTTATGTATTTTATACCATCTAATTAAGTACCTTTCAGTATATTTAGCTTCTAGTTCTGATACATTATCTAGTATTATTGTATGAGTAAAGTTGTCCCAACCATATTTAATAATAGCTCTCTTAAATAATATCTGTTCATCAGTTCTTGTATATCCTTTACCATTATTCCACCTATATTTAGGTTTTAATTTAGTAATACCTACATATACTTTTCCTGATGGAGAAGTATGTTTATATACACAATAATTATTCATTTGATTTCTTTCTAGATTGCCTCAAACTAATTTTATCCTTTAGCTGATTATCCTCTCTATGCTTTTGCTTTTCAAAAGCAAGTTTAGCTTTATCTAAAGCTAGTTTAGCATCAAACTCTTCCATCTTTTGCAATAAATTAGCTTTAGCTTCCTCACTGAACTCAACATCTTCACTAGTCTCCTCATTAGCATATTTACCCATTTGAGCTATTAGAATTGCAGTTTCATTATCTCTAACATTCATAGTATCTTTCAATTGCATTTCAGCTTGTTTCTGTTGCATCTGAGCTTGAGCTATGTTCTGTTGAGCCTGTAACTGTTCTTGTTGAGCTTGTTGTTGTCTTTCTCTAATTTGCTGTTCATCTCTCTCTATCAATCTCTGCTTTTCAGCTAAGCTACTTGAAGTGTAGAGCTTAGTGATAGTGGAGAAGGATAAAGTCTGTGTCTGTAAGGCAGCTTGAGCTAAAGTATCAAGCTTAGCATTTAACTCTTGAGTTCCATTACTATTATCTACTACCAAACCATAGTCTGCTTCTGCAAACTCATCACCATCAATCTCCATTATTCTAGTTGATGTATCTGATAGTATGTATTGGAACTTGGTTGACCTGCCTTTAAGAGCTATCTTAGCTGTTTCAAGGAGACACTCAAGAGTTCTCTTCTTGACATCATCATGTTGAATGAATAACCATTCAGTAATATGTGATGACTGTAGATTACCTCTTTCAACTCCACCTACTGTTTCTCTATTGCTAATCTGACCTTCTCTTTGCTTAGTAATACCTGCAACTTCTGCCATTTCCATCTTGATAAACTCAAGAAGATTGACTAATTGCTGAATGTAATTACCTTGGTCTAAGTTAATACCACCTGTTGAAGCATTGTTCATAGCCCCTGCTAGCTTACCAGCAGCAGCACCATAGTTACCTTCTTTAAAAGAGTCTTCTACAAGTATGTGGTTTACTTTAGCATAATACATCCATTTATCTACTTCCCAACCTTTAGGAACCTTAGCTAAATCCATCCTCACTAAAGCACCCCAGTTATTAGCTATAGCCTTGTTCAATCTATCATGAATTGCATCATACAGATAGTTATAAGGTTTCATCATATCTACTAAACTGAAAGGTCTTCCTTGATTTAAGTTATAGATTGAACCTACGATACCAAAGTGGCATCTTGATGGATTAGAGAGTCTGTTATATTGAACTAATCTTGGTCTCATATTAACAAATATCTCATTACCAATCATAGTTCCCTCCCATGCTTCATTAATCCACATTGAGTATTCTTCTTCACCTCTAGCCTTGTTAATCACATAATCTTCTGGATAGAAGTTAAACTCTTCTTCACCTGTTTGTGGATTATATGACTTAACTTTCTTAATCTTTCTCTTACTCTTCCAATATACTCTAAGCACTCTTAAGTTACCAGCCAAGTCATAAGGAAGTAAGGAAGTACCTACACTTTCAGGGAACAAGTTAGCAGGGTCAAAGTAGAAACCATCTGATGCAGTGACTTCATCACCAATCATATTAGCATTAACAAAGCCATATCTCTCATCAATATTATCCATGCTATCTACTGTATTCTGACCTATATGGTCTGGTAGAGTTTCAATATACTTAATGTCCTTAGCTGTAAGGACATCATAATAAGTATCAATAACTCTCCCTGGACTCCAGTAATCTTCAAGAATAATAATATCAGCATCTTCTATTCTATTGCTATAACCAGATTTGAAGATTCTTACTTTAAGAGGGTTTAATCTCTCAAGTACAGGCTCACCTCCTACTATATCACATTGATATATCTCTTCACCTACTGCCATAGCATCCATAAACCCTTCATTAAACATAAGAGGAATATCATATTCCTTGATATAATGATTAAGAAGTGCATTAGCTCTTATCTCCTTAAGGTCTTGCCATTCATAGGTATAGTAGTCATTAATCTTCTCAAGCTTTTCATTGAATTCATCTTCACTTTGTGAAGTATCACTTACCTCTTCTTGAAGTCTCTGTAATAACTCATTCTTCTTATTGTTCTCTATTTCTGAGATAGCTAAAGGATTAGTTACAACTACTCTAAAGTCAAACACTCTCTTACTTTCTTCACCTCTAAGAAGGTTTAATTTGGACTGCATAATTGGATAATGTTGTATCCTATCAGGAATAAACCCAGCTTTCAAATCATCAGGATTCAATATTAGTTGCATATCTTGCATATTTAATTTCCCACGAAGCAAGTTATAGTTTATTTGCTTATGTATGACTGACTTCCTAACTAATGAGTAATTAAAAAATGTCTTATTATTTCCCCACAACACGCAGTCTTTGCGCCACTTTTTAGTTTTCTGAGAGTATGGCAACATTTGTCGAGGGAAATTGGCAAATTCGATGTTCATATATTGTCCTCCTTATATTTCCATATAAATCCTGCTGCTGTTTTAGACCTGCCCTTTAGAGCCGCCACTAGATGAGTTTTTGATATACCAACTGTATCAGCAGCCTCTTTGATTGATTTATATTCTTGTATGTATTTATTATGTATATCTAATTGCAGGACAGCTTTGTACTTCTTAGCTAAAGAGTCCTCTGAGTGTTTTTTACCATAGAATGGATTATTACTTCCAGACTTATCATATTTCCCTAACCAAGTAGGAGTTTTATAGCCTCCTTTTGCTTTTCTAGTACTTACAGACTGTAATACTGCTTCTTTATTCTTGCTCCAATGTTTTCCCAGTGCTGCTATACTACACTTTCTTTTATGTTCTTCTGACTTAGGTTTACCTTTGAGTGCTTTAGAAATCTTATCTCTAATACTTTTAGTTTGAGTAGTAGCCTCTCCACCATCAGATATATTATAGCATTTCCCTTTCTTCCTATATCTTTTAATAAGTAGCTGTTCTTCTTTACAAGCTACCTCTTTAGGTAAATCCTTGAATAGAATTATATGTTCAAAGTTACTCCAACTATACTTACTTATAGCAGCAGTAAAATGTGGATTGTTCTTATAGCCACACCTCCACCTTAATTCAGGATTAGTATAGTGTGTTATTCCTACATATATCTTTCCATTAATCTTATTAACATGGAGATATACTATATACTTCTCTTCTTCCATAATTACCTTTCATTAAACACTTGCAAAAGTAAGTAAAATAATCCACCTATGCAATAGTATAAGTGGATTATTTAGACTTACCTACATTCTTTACTAAATTTACTGCCCCCTCACAGCCCACTGTGAACCTCTATACACTCTATTATCATAGTTATCTGAAAAGAACTTATCATTACCAAGATAGGTCTTATCATTAGCCTCAACTCTCTCTTGGCTAAAGTCTCCTTGATATTGTATAACCATGAATTCTCTGTATAACATTAGGGCAGTCATAGCTGAAACTCTATCATAGTTACCTAAAGATTCCCATTGAATAGACTCTTGAATAAGTGCTCTACTCTTCATGGTATATAGTCTTGGAACCATCATTTCAGTCTGTTCACCATCTACTATTTGTATAGTAGGAATAGGTGTAAGTAACCAGTTTCTATATAACAACCTACCATAACTATTGATAAACTTATTAGCTGTGTAACCCTTACTGTTATTACCAACTCCAGGCACCTTTGTTATCTCTTTATCCTTCAAGTACTCCAATCTGTCACTAAGTAAATACAAAGAGTTCATTCTATTGAAGTATGCAAACAAACCTTTCTTGTTGTTTTCATAGTTATCTCTTGCATTATAGAACATTAGAAGTAACCTCAATTGCTCATAATAATCATCAGCAAATGTAGGTCTACCAGTGTATTCAGCTACTATTTCATCAGTCCATAGGTCTAATATGAAAGTAGATTGAAGTGATAGAGATTCTTTAGCATCATCATCATCTACAGGGTCAGTACCTGCAATATACCTATTATAAGGAACATTGCCACTACTGTCTTTCTTAGGTAGCTGGAATATCTCTATACCTCCTTCAAGCTTATTATCCTTATGTGGGAATTCTCTAATAACATTCACATCTGATGGTACAAAGTCTGGCTTACCATTCTTAATTACCATTCTACCTGTATAAACATCATCATAGATATTAGGATTAGCATCAAGCTCATTCTTCCTGTCACTTAACTGTGCAGCAGGGAAGAGAGAAGATTCCTTTCTCATAATAGCTTCTTGAATAGTCAAAGGTCTCTCAGCTACTACCTGAGTTAGTCTGGCAGGGTCAGTAGAGTTATACTTAACTGTGTATCTCTTCATCAGAATATCAAGTATAGTAGCTACTACATCTGATACTCCATTTTCATTATAGAAACCACCTCTATTTAAGTAAGCTCCAAAGAAGAATACAGTCTCACCTTTGCCATTAGCATTCTTGTCATAGATATTAGGCAGTGCATAGATGTTGTAACCTCTTGGATTATAAAGCATCTGTAAAATACCATAGAAGTTAGAACCTTCTGAACCTCCAGTACCAATACCTATTTGCTGACCCCATGTCTCTTTACCTTCTCTAACAGAAGGTTCATTAGTAGTCCAAGCCACTTGAAACTTAGGGAACTTACCTATCTCTTCATATATAATTCTAGCTGCTCTACTACCTCTAGCCTTCTCTGGGTTATCATTAGTTGTTACTCCGAATACACTATTTCTAGTTCCTTTCTTAAGCCCAGTTTCAGCATCAAGATAACCCATTTCCCAAGTCATCTTATCAAGTGAAGAGTATAGTCTTCTAGCTGGCCACTGCATTAACTCTGCATTCAAGTCAGCACATGCTTCAAACTTCTTTAGAGTACCATCCTTATCACTAAGAGTACCTTTCTCAGCAGCCAATATGAAAGCATTTACCTTCTTATTATAGTTTTCATTCTCACCAACTATGAAATCTTTACCTAACATAGAAGCACAAGAGAATGACTTTGAAGCACCTCTAGTAGCTATCTGAATAGCATCTTTACCCCCATCCCAATCATATAATCCACCATATCTTGCTTGATGTACATAATGGAACCACAGATATGCACCCTCCCATGCTTTAGGAGTAGATGTTACTCTGTTTACAGCTTTCTTCTGACCTTCAATCTTCTCAGTAAGTTCAATAGGCATGTAATTCAAATAGAAATACATATCACCTGTAATCCATTCACCATCAGAAGGTCTAACCATACCATACCAACACCTTTGAGTTTCTCTTCTCAACCACTTCATATAGTCTGAATTAGGATTACCATTAGGTCTAAGGTCAGTATATTTACCAGTCTTTTTCTTATGTAAAGCTGTCTCTCTAAAGTAGTCCATATCCTCAAGGATATGGGGGTTAAGTAAATCTACAATTATTTTACCATCAGCATCCTTAGGCATATCTTTAGCTCTTTTCCTCTTAGGAGATATTAGTCTTTTAATAAACTCCACATTATTCACATAATCAAAGAATTGCTCTTGAACTTCTTTAGGGTATCTTTCAAGTAACTCATCAGTGATTGGTGTTTGGAATTCATTAGTTTCCAATAGTATCTTCATTGTATTCTCCCTTTACTATTTTATCAAATATGTCAGTGTTTACTATCCCAAACAGTGTTTTAACTACTTGTCTTTCAAGGTCTAAAAGTACTTCTTCTTCTTGAGAAGATACTAATCTACCTTGATAACTATGAGTAGTTAATATATAGTTTGTTGGTCCATTGACTACAAATATCTCTACTATTGCAACCTTATAAGCTTTAAAATGCTCAGAAGGTTCTATGTGTCTTTTCAGTACTAGAAAGGATTTAGCTTCTAGGAGCTTAGATTTTCTAATATCCTCTATATACTGATTTAGTGATTCTACTACATCTTCTATTCTCATACCTTATATCTCCATTTATATCCTGCTGCTGTTTTATATCTACCTTTTAGGCAATTTGATATTGAGCCTGTACCACAACCTAGACTGTTAGCTGCATCAGATACACTATTAAACTCAGCTAATATCTGTCCATTTTTAGTTAATTGAATCACTGGCCTTCTAGCAGAAGAATGTCTCTTATTTACTTTATCTAATTTATCTAATATATTATCACCTTCTTTAAGAAATACATATCCTTTTGCTTGAGTTATATTATACTTATTACTTAAAGCCATAGTTATATTAGTTTCGGGTATACCTAATTCTATACTTGCTTTATGAATTGAAATATATGCTCCTACATAATTTCCACCTGTGTCATATACTATTATAGGTATTCTTTTAGAAATACCTAATTCTTCATACCCATCAGATATATTATAACTGACTCCTAGGCTTTTATACTTCTTAATCAGGGTACTTTCTATCTCTAGAGCTTCTCTATTTGACAAACCTTCATATAATATGTTATGCTCAAAATTATCCCACCCATATTTCTTAATAGCCCTAAAGAATATAGTATTCTCTCTATAACCACTACCTCTCTGCCATCTAACCTCAGGTATTTGAGAGGTAATTCCTATGTATCTCTTATTATTAAAAAGATTAACATGCTCATATACTATAAATTTTAATTCCATAATTGCTTAATTTACAGTTAGTTACTAAAGCCCATCCTCCAATATAGTCTTTTCTTTCTGACCTCTCATCTTGTTACTTTCTACTATCTCTTGAGCTACTATTCTTTCAGCTTTCATTAAGTCCTCAGCTAATGAGGGAACTAACTTAATAGAGGAAGTTACAGTGTTAAGGGGGTATTTAGGCTTATTCTTATCATCCTCAGCAGTAAGGTCTATATCTCTTAAATATTTCCTTAACTTATCAACTGCTACTCTAGTGTCTTCTAATAGAAGAGATGATGTAGTAATTACTGAGTCTCCATAAGACTTCATCGCTTCTTGTACTATCTTATCAGGTTTCCAATTCTTAGGTAAACCTTCCTCAAGTACTATCTTCTCTGACCTATCAGCTAAGTCAGTCAAGTAAGAATAAGTACTTCTAGGGTCAACCATAAAGTAGATATAGCCTAACTCAGCTAGTGCTCTTTCCTTGCTTTGGGTCTTATCTCTATTCCATAAAGTTCTAATGCTCTTTATAACAAGAGCTTCTGGCTCTATAGTAAGAGTATAGCCTTCAAATTTCATTAATCTCATAGGTATATAAATTAAAAAAGCCCAGCCTATTCATTAGGCTAGGCTTGTTATTAGTTTAATTCAAGTCTGGGTTTACCCTTAAGGTGTTCCTCAGTAACAATTGTAGGATTGGGGTCAAAGTCTTCAACTTCTTCATATTCCTCAACTACATAATCGACATCTCTGTCTTGTAACTTCAAGTAAGGCTTACCATCAAGTTCAATGACATCAAATTGATACCTCATCTCTGATGAGTATTCCTCCATGCCAGTCTTTAATGAGTCTGGCTGATTAGGCTTCCTAACTTGGACAGGCTTCATAAATCTTGTAGGGTCAATATGTACTAAATCACCTACTTGAATACCATTCACATGTGGCCCTACAGCTACTACTGTCTGGAACTCATCAATTGATTTCTTAATCTTTCTTCCATCAATTAAGCTAGTTCCTTTGATATACATATCCTTTTCCTCAAGCATGTTCATGGTTGTAATCAAACCAGTGAACTGAGGTCTAACTTTCTTTATTACTTTCATTTCTTATTCTATTTATGTACTTAAATCTTTCTTTAACTCCTTTCATCCTTTCATAAGTGCAAGTAAGTTTGCCTAGGGAAGGTATGTTAAAGTTACTTCTTAACTTGTTAAAGTCCTCTTCACTCAAGTCTTCTCTCAAAGGTAAGTCTGTAATAGACTGCCTTATAAATAACCAATAGGACTCATAAGCCTCCTTCACTACTTCCAAAGGAAGGTTCAGCTCCTCAGATACTCTCTTTAATATCTCTTGATAACTCATTGAATATCAAATAAAAGCATTAGTTTAAATGAACCATTTTCATCAGTGATATTAGGTATGAACCTTGGATTTATCCTATTATCTATGATGACTTTGTTCCTTCTCAGCTTTCCCATAATCACTTGAAAGTGAGCAAGAGTTATGTTACTCTCTTCTCTTACTTTCTTCTTTGTATCTTCTGACATTACTACTTTATCAAGTATATCAGAGTCTGATATTACCTTACTAAGTAGGTATCTTTCATAAGTAAAGGCAGTGATTACATCAATCTCTCTATCAGTTAACTTGTGAAAAGGCTTTAAGAATTCAAACCAGTATCTAAAGAACTTCTTTAGTGAAGTGGGTATCCTAATTACATTATTAACAGCCACTTCCATAGTTATACTCCTTATTCTTCTGGTGTTTCTTGTTCTGGTTGAGTCATTAAGAACTCAATCTCTTGAGCACATTTACTCTTGAACTCAGTAGTAAGATACTTGTTATCTTCTGTGATTACTTTGAATAGATAATCTAATCTCTTGAATAGATTAGTCATATTCATTTCCTCAATAACACCTCTCAATTGCTTATTCTCTTCAAACAACTTTCTGTCTTGTTCAGACATTTGGTGCAACATACCAACTAACTGCTCTCTAGTTAACTCTTGAGGAGCATCTTGCTTGCAACCACCAGTAGTGCAAGTACCTTCAATCTTTAATTCTTTTTCCATTCTACTCTTATTTCTTAGTTACATAACTACCACCATATACAGTTCCATACTTCTTCTCCCATGTATGTATATCTGTTTTGGCTGTTTTAGTGCAGCCACACTTATCACAGTATGGTTGACCATTTACATCTCTTATTGCAAGAGATAAACAATGTGTGCAGTATTCTACAGGTTCATTGTTATAATCAGATTGCTTGTCCTGTAAGTCTTCCATAAATATTCTTCTTAGTCTCATTCATTACTCTACTGTGAGTACCTTTTCTAGTAGAGGTATTAAGCTCTGTTATTAAAAGGTCTCTTAGGTACAAGAGTACCAAACTTAGTTACATCACCTCTTCTCATTGCTCTTGCAACTGACTTATACTTAGTTACAGCTTCAAAGATAATCAAATTCTTTAGAATTTCAGGCCCTGCAACTAACACTTCTCCCATTTCTCTTTCCATGTTTTCTAAGTTTACTTGTAATATACTAGAACATACTGACCTCTCTCACTAAGAAGAGACACTATATTCTCTCTTTTAATCTCTAATTCATTAGCTCTTTCTACAATAGCTCTAATGCTGTTCTCAGCAAATGCTGTCATATATGTAGCTTTAACTTCTTCTTTCTCTCCCATAGCTATATTGCTTTTAGTTTCTAATAGTGGCAGGCAGGGACTCGAACCCTATCTTGAGGTTATGAGCCTCAAATGCTAGCCTTTACACCAACCTGCATTATCCATTAATCTATATACTGAAATGTTTCTCCTCTAGCAATGTTAGCCAGAGTAGATTTAGTAATACCATATTTATTACATACGTCTTTTCTACTCATAGTAGCTAAATCAGTTTTTATATTTCTCACTGTTTCTATAGTGAGATTAGTTCTTTTAGTTCTTCCCTCTACTACTAATTTTCTTTGAGATTCTCTTTTGCCCTCTCTATTCTGCCTAGCTGCACTTATATTACAGGACAGATGTGAGAATGCTATATTCTCTAAATTAAAGAATAGCTCTTTTGGATTATCAGAATCCAGCCAAGGTATCTTATGTTCTATAGATAACTCATCTTCTTCATCTATTATTCTACCACATTGATAGCATACATTCTTATGAGATTCTCTTAATAAAGAGAATAGTATTGACTTTCTAAGTTTGGCACTAGCAGTTCCTAGTGGCATTCCTAATTGCTCATCTTTCTTTTTCCTACTTTCTTTCATAATATTGTCTTTCAACTTTATCTAAATTTGTGCAGGTAAAGGGATTCCAACCCTTGGTCTTCTGCTTGGAAGGCAGACATGTAAAGCACTACACCACACCTGCTTATTGAGAAGATTTGGCAACTGGTACTTCTCTTGCTGGGATGACCTTAGCCAGCACCTTCCTTCACATCTCACTAGGGAAAAATGATAAAAACCTAGTTTCCATTGAGCCAAGGAATGTTACTCTGTCACTGAATGGAACACAGCTTTTAGTAACTTCTTGAGCTTCTTGTAGGAATTGAACCCACATGACCTCTTTACAAGAGAGGCATAATAACCTTTATATGAAAGAAGCATTAACTTAGTAGCTTAGGAGGGAGTTGAACCCTCACTTGTACAGGGTTTAAGTCTGTTGTGTCTACCAAGTTGCACCACTAAGCTATTAGTAAGGTCTAATATCACACAAGCTAAATAAATACTTGTATTGATTAACCTCTTGAATGAAAGTCTCACACTCAGACTTGATACCAACATAGATTGTTTCTTGGGGAATCTTATCATAGAAAGCTAGTGTATTACTCCTAACTTCTTCAATGAAGTCCATTGCATTTAGTGCATCACTAGGGACTCCTTTAATAACATTAGGCTGCATCTTACCTAAAATTCCCATATAACCTTCTGCTAGAATATCTTGAAAGTCTTCGACTTTCTCTAGAAAGTCATCTAAGTAAACATGAATATTCTTCTTAGGTGCTGCCCAGTGAAGATTCTTACACTTTGTCTTGTAACCTTCTAGTTTATTTATGAAGTTAATAAAGAATTCTGCACCATTAAATGATGTTTCATTTACCTCATTATCCTCAATTGGAGTTAGTAAACCATATTCCATATATCTCTTTGTTTTGATGTTACAAAGGTATGTATTTTAATTGAACTATACAAGTAAATCACATACTTTTTATTGTTAAATAATGTTGTAGTAGGAAGCAAGGGAGTCGAACCCTTAGAAGTATTTCTACTTATGGAGCCTAAATCCATTGTGTCTCAACCAGTTGCACCAGCTTCCCTTGTATTACTATAGTTATGAGCTTGCATGTGACAGTTAGCACATAATATTTGAATGTTAGATAAATCATTATTATAATGATTAAAATCTATATGATGTAGCTCTAATGGTATTGGTCTCCCCATCCATTCTGATAATCCACAACACTCACATTTATTCTCTTTTATTCCATCTTCTATGAGTCTTCTTCTCTTTCTTGAGTTAGATATATTAATGTTAGCTAGTAGTTCTAATGCACTCTTTTTACCAACTATTGTCTTATGTCCACTAGCTCCTTGATTGCCTGAGTAGCTTATATCTAACTTTTTGTAATATCTATTGAGAGTCTGCACTTTACACCCAAGTCTTCTAGCTATCTCAGCATTAGATTCTTGATTGTTTATCCATTCAAGTATATCTTCTTTTCTATCTAATATATCTAATCTCTTCCTCATATTTAATATTTTAAGTGGGAACTTCTGAAATCGAATCAGAGCCTTGGGTTTTTCAGACCCACGTGCAATAACCACCTACACCAAGTACCCATTAAGTGTGAGTAAAGAGAATCGAACTCATATAGCCTGAGGCAGTAGATTTACAGTCTACACTAATTCGCCACATTAAAGTACTCCCATTTGTTCCCCCATCTGGAATTGAACCAGACCTCCTAATTTAAAAGATTAGTGCCCACAACCTGTCTGCTATAGGGGAGTTTTATAGTTAGCTTCCATGACATTATCATCTATATCTTGACTGGTTATCTTAATGGTTGTCCTCTGGTGGAGCAGTTGTGTAAGCCTTCTGTCCCAAATCAAGTATCCTATAAACTATGTACCTCCACTAAGAATCGAACTTAGAATCTTCTCCTTAAGAGGGAGCAGCTTTAACCATTCAGCTATAGAGGCATTAGTACTCACTAAAAGACTTGAACTTTTGACCTTGAATGTATAAGATTCCTGCTCTAACCTACTGAGCTAAGTGAGTATAAGGGTGTAGCAGAGACTTGAACTCTATCCTCTGGAGCCACAATCCAGTGCTTTGACCAATTAAGCTAACTACACAGTTCTGATAATAGGACTCGAACCTATAGCATACACCTTATGAGAGTGCCCTTCTACCTATTGAAGTATATCAGAATATTAAGTTGGTACACACAGAATTGAACTGTGATTGCATCCTTATCAGAGATGTTTCCTAACCTTTAGAAGATGTACCAATTTAAGCTGAGTCAGCAGGATTTGAACCCACAACAACTGGTTTTGGAGACCAGTGTTCTACCAATTGAACTATGACCCAGTATAAGTCTTTCTACTTGCATCAGTAGGATTAACTACTGATAAATTTATCTCTGTTCTATCTACATGTTCTACCTCTTTATCTTCAAATTCAAGAGTAAACAATCCCTTTTTAGCATCAAACTTCTCCTTTGCATCTTTAAGATTCTTCTCTACTTGCCTTGCATATGACCTAGCTTTATCTAAATCGTCTTCTAGTTGTAGTATTCCATAGTATTCTTCTATGATAGAATCTTTAGCTTCATCATTCATTAACCAAGGATAGTGAAATATTACATCCTTAACTCTATTCTTATCTTCTACTGATACTTTCATGTTTAATTCTTTTTAATTTGCGGGGGTAGAAGGACTTGAACCTCCAACCTTGTGGTTAACAGCCACCTGCTCTGACCAATTAAAGCTATACCCTCATTATGTTGCTCCTATAGGATTTGAACCTATGACCTTTGGTATGTAACATCACTATTCTTGACCACTGAGCTAAGGAGCAGTGCAGGGTACTTAAGGTGTACCCTAGACCTGTGAACTAAAAACTCTAACATTATGAAAACATGAAAACAAGTGGATACATGTGGGACTTGAACCCCAACTTCACAGTGCAAATGTGATGTGTTAGCCAATTACACTACATGACCCATTTGTAGAGTAGAGAAGACTCGAACTTCCAATTTCTGCATCCCAAATGCAGGGGGTTGACCAATTACCCAACTACTCTATATTGCGGAGGATATAGGATTTGAACCTATACATCCTTTCAGACTACTCACTGTTTAGCAAACAGTTCCCTTACCATTAGGGTTAATCCTCCAACTTTAAGTAAAGACCACAATGACAAGTATCATGTTCTCTATAATCAGAACAAGGACATTTCTTATCTTCCCCTGTATTATGACAGGGGCACTCACCATTATTAATCTCACATCTCTTTAAGATAGCATTTACCACCTTATCATTAGGGTTGAGACACCAACCTTCTTTTCTAAATATCTGTACCATTACTTAACTTACTAATCTTTCTATCTAAATACTTACTGTACAGCAGGAATGCAACACCTATTAAATATACTCCAAATGGTACTGAGAGATACATTGGAATTAGTATTGGGTACTTGAATATTAGTGATATTCCTTGCAGCTGAGCATTAACTAATACTCCTAGTAATGCTATTAAGGCATATATGGTAAAGCTGCCATATTTATCATCACATTTATCTCTAACATACCTCAAACTTTTTAATCTCTTTTCCTCTGGAGTTAGCTCCTTTATTTCACAAGTAGAAGGTTTTAGTATTACTGTTCTATTAGGGTACAGTATTCTACTACCATACATTACATACTTTAAACTATTCATGTTTTTCCTCTTTGAGGAAGAGGTGGGACTCCAACCCACACACCACTTTTATATGGTTACTAGTAGTTTTCAAGACTACTGCCTTAGCATTAGGCTTACTCTTCCAGTTAGTTGCAAGTAGTGGATTTGCACCACTGATGTCTCCCCTATACTGGGAGTGAGGTTACTACTTCTCTAACTTGCTAAACCTTGATTGACATTGATTACATTCTCTTATTGCACTCAAGAATCTTTCAGAACCAAGGGTGTTAAGCATTGCAAGATACTTAACAGTAACTCCTTGCATAGTTACCTTTGCAGTCTATGAGGGAATTGAACCCTCCATCTCCACATTGACAGTGTGGCATGTTGAACCTCTACACCAATAGACTATTATGTATTGGGTATGGGATTTGAACCCATATTAACCACCTTGAAAGGGTGGTGACTTAACCAATTTGTCCAACCCAACATTTAAAAAATAACCACTCCTATCTTCACAGACCAGAGTGGTCTAAAAACATGAAATCCAATTTATCCCATTGTAGTTCATTTACATTATGAAATAGAAAATCCAAGTACTCCTTGAGAGGCTCGAACTCCCAACACTTGCCTTAGAAGAGCAATGTTCTATCCATTGAACTAAAGGAGCATTATTTAGTTAAATAGTTACCCCAGCAGGAATTGAACCTACATTATATGAGCCAAAATCATATGTAATAACCCTTTATACTATGGGGCAGTATCTCTTATCAAATGACTCTGCAAAGGTAAGTAAAATTATTGATATATGCAAATAAAATGCAATATATTTTAGTTAACAAATGTCAAGCCACTGATAATCAAGTTAGTCTGTAGCACTAGAAGAGTATTAACAAGTGGCTTGTCCACTTAAATACATGACATCATACCTTAAGTCCTGCTAACTTATTAGCCCAAGCTTCTGTATAGAAGTGATAATAGTTAGCATCTTTACACTTATTCTTATGTAATGCAGCATGTATTATTGATGGAATACCTACTACAATAGGGTATAATGGACCTAGTATTTTACTCTGCTTAACATGACCTGTTTCATGCTGAATTGTCTTTGATAAATCACTGTATCTTTGATATACAAATATGTATTTACCAAGAGTAACTCCACCATTATTTCTTTTTAGGTATATACTATACCCAGAGTCTGCATTTATATTTGATATTATATCATTCTTAATAGCATTCTTATAGATTATACCACATAGATTCTGTGGTAGTTGCCATATCCAATCTTCTATAAACTTCCAAACTTTCTTCATAGTTATATAGTTTAGTGTCTAATATTTCATTGCTTTGCAAAGGTAAGTATAATAAATAACATGTGCAAGTAATTATAAAAGTTTAACTAAGTGAGTTAAGGTAGGGGGAGTGTTAGACCTAACTTCTAATTTTTTTTTTTAGAATATTTATCTATGTGAGTATCAATTACTCATTACACCCCCATAGACTTTGAATTTGGGGTTCCTCCCCCTCCTAGTTTAGCATAGAATGCTTATTACTTATCCATAGTATTTGAACTTAAAACATTATAATCATGAAGAAGAATCTTATCATTGCAGTCTTAGCACTGTTCTTAGTACTATCATTAACCTTAGTACAATTCCTAACTAACAGGTATGATGCAGCTATTAACTACATTAATGACCTTGAATCATGCTACCCTGATTATGTGGATACTGTATCAGGAGGTGATGCTTATAGTGAGTGGTATAACTATTAAACTCATTACTCTTCCATTGTATTTGAATTAACTAACATTTTGAACCTTTTGGTGCTTAGGTTAACCATACTTATATTATGAATATCTTTGCAAGTTTACAAGTTTATGCAGGTAAGTGGAGTGTTAAATCTACAAGAGCATTTGATGCTGAGGAAATCAATGCTGTTAAGTCAGCAGTTGTTGTGCCATCACAGTATGGTAACTCAGTGATGTTTACTATGGTTGCTGGTGGTCAGACCTACATACCATTATCTAATGATGCCACTGTTGCTGTTGGTGAGTCTATTGACTTAGCTAAGGCACAGTTAGTTACTTTGTCTAAGGATGGTGAGTCAGACATTGTGAGAGTGAGTATTTAATTAATGTTTATCAAAGTTAAGTGAGGTTAATCCTCACTTTTCTTTTTATCTAGTAGGTAGGAGCAATGCAACAAACTCTGATGTCTCACCTAATACAACTAATAAGATATAAATAATATATATAATATATATAATATTGAAAAAATAATATATATAAGTTAAAATA
>ERZ857775.167-NODE-167-length-100128-cov-9.453839_pt1 | contig 100128 bp, 70 predicted proteins | sample MGYA00519698_ERZ857775 | MGnify/ENA primary metagenome ERZ857775 (study PRJEB31778, sample SAMEA3449363) | human gut metagenome | biome: human gut; feature: human-associated habitat; material: faeces | place: United Kingdom | collected 2010/2012 ...
AATTGGTACAACGGGATTTATGACAGATATGTAAATCCCGTATTGACAAACGAGCATATTCCGCTTGAGTGGCGATATGATTTAAACGAGGAAAGAAATCCATATCTTATGGAGCGTATAGGTGTGAATGCTGTGTTCAATACGGGTGCAATCTATCTTGATGGCAAGTATGTTCTCGTTGCCCGTGTTGAGGGATATGACAGGAAGTCATATTTCGCCGTTGCAAGAAGCAATAACGGAGTAGATAACTTTGTTTTTGATGAATATCCGATAAGGCTTCCCAAGTACGGCGATGATGACACTAACGTCTATGATATGAGATTAACGCAACATGAAGATGGTTGGATTTACGGACTGTTCTGTTCCGAGAGAAAAGACCACAGTGTTGATGATACATCGTCCGCTGTTGCAAAGTGCGGGATTGTACGTACAAAGGATTTGACTGAGTGGGAAAGACTTCCCGACCTTGATACAAAGTATCAGCAGAGAAATGTTGTCTTGCACCCTGAATTTGTTGATGGAAAGTATTTGCTCTATACCAGACCGTCCGATGGATTTATAGATGTGGGCAGCGGCGGAGGAATAGGAACAGCTTTGGTTGACAGTATGGAAAACGCAAGAATAGAAGAAGAAAAGATTATTGACAAACGAGTTTATCATACAATCAAAGAGGTCAAAAACGGAGCGGGAGCAACCCCGATTAAGACAAAAGACGGCTGGCTTCACATAGCGCATGGCGTAAGAAATACTGCGGCAGGGCTTCGTTATGTTCTCTATTGCTTTATGACGGATTTAAAAGACCCCCAAAAGGTTATATACACTCCCGGCGGCTATTTCCTTGCACCGCGCGGTTGGGAGAGAGTCGGTGACGTTTCAAATGTAGTATTCTGCAACGGCGCAATAGAAAAGGATGGAAAAATCTTTATATATTATGCGGCATCGGATACAAGACTTCACGTTGCAGCAACCACTACAGATAAAATGATTGACTATTGCAAGAATACGCCCAAAGACGGATATACAACACATACAAGTGTTGAAAATATATGCAAACTTATTGATATGAATAATAAATGATAGCGACAGAATGTACATCCGTATAAAGGAGCAAGAATATGAACAAAACAAAAGGTCATACAAAAAATTACACTCATTATGATTACAAGTTTGAAAAAACAACAGTGCGCTATGTTATAACCGATGAAGAAAAGGCGGTTTTTATGCTGCTTATTCCAAACGGCACAGAGTGCATAATCAATGATGATTATTATACAAAGAAAATAAATGGTGAAGGGTTCCCAAATCATATGGATTGGTTCCCCGGCTCGCTCGTACATTTGCACCTATCGCATCATTCAACGCCGATGTATGAAAACAGTCTCAAGCTGAGTGAAAGCACAAAAATGCTACGTTTTTCATCACAGGAGGTTAAAGAGGATGAAATATGCGAGATAATAACAACAACTCTCATATCTGATGAGGGATGGGAAGCAACTCAAATTCTTACGCATTACAAGGGTGAAAACGGTTTTGAGGTACAGAGCATATTTAACAATACATCCGATAACGATGTTACTCTTGAAATGATAAGTTCTGCATCTCTTGACGGGCTTTGTCCGTTCTCATACGATGATGGGGCAGCAAGTCTTGTGTATCACACATTCAGAGGCGGATGGTCAACGGAGGGTAAGCACGTTTGCCGCACTCTTCCCGAAATGAACATGGAAAAATCGTGGGGCGGTTCATACGAGTGTGAAAAGATAGGAGCGATGGGATCAAAAAGCGTTGGCAGATATTATCCATATGCCGCTCTTGAGAATATTCAGGTAGGGTGTACGTGGGGAATTAAGATAAAGCACAATGCAACCTGGCAGATAGAGTTGTCACGTTATGGCACACCTTTATCGCTCTCGTGCGGAATAGGAGATGTTAAAACAGGCTTATGGTATAAAAAAGTAAAATCGGGCGAAAGCTATAAGGCGCCGATTGCATATATAGCCGTTGCGATGGGCGGCGTTGACGAGGTTTCAAATGATTTGCTTGAAATGAATAATCGTGATATTGATGCTTACGGCGAAGAGGGTATGCCGATAATCTTTAATGATTGGGTAACTCATTGGGGGGATACCTCGCACGAAAAACTTATAAGTCTTGCCAATGTGATGAAAAAGACAAAAACTAAATATTTTGTTGTAGATGATGGTTGGCAGACGGGCGGTGTCGGTGATTGGGATGTGGATATAAAAAAATTTCCCAACGGGTTAAAGGCGTATGCCGATGAAATACGAAATATGGGTATGATTCCCGGAATATGGATGGAGTTTGAAAGTGTAAGGAAGGGATCGAATCGATATTTGGAAGAATATGACCGTTTTAACCTTACAAAGAATGGATATGTAGTTAATAATTCGGCTTGCAACAGTGTTCCGACAAAATTTCTTGATTTAAGAAAACCCGAGGTTATAAGCTATCTTGATGAAAAGGTAATAAAATTTTTAAAGGATAACAATATAGGTTATTTAAAAATAGACTATAATGTGAATTTTTTCGGCTGCGATGGTGCAGACAGTTTAGGACAAGGGCTTATTGACCATCAAGAGAGTGTGTACAGCTTTATTAAGCGTATCAAATGTGAAATTCCGAATATTATAATTGAGAATTGCTCAACCGGCGGTTCAAGACTTGACCCGAAGATGATGGGCGTAACAGCAATGAGTTCATTCTCTGATGCACATGAGAGTATGGAAGTACCGGTAATCGCCGCAAATATGCATTATCTTATATCGCCTCGTCAAAGTCAGATATGGTGTGTGTTAAAGAACGAACATTCCGAAAGTCATATGCGCTATGTGATTGCATCGGGATTTTTAGGCAGACTCTGTTGGTCGGGGTATATAGATAAATTAAGTGATGAGCAATTTGCAAAGATACCCGAAGCGGAGAGCTTTTATGAAAGTGTGTCACATATAATAAAAAGCGGCAGAAGCCGCATATACAGAACTCAGCCTGTGAATTATCGTGTTTTAAAGGGGACACAGGCGGTTATAAGATATTCGAAAAATCGCGATGAAATACTTGCCGTATGTCATTTCTTTGATGAACCGGATGAAATACAGGTAAAACTTGACGGAAATTATATTATAGAATCTTCACTGTATAATGAAGCTTGTACGACAGAAAACGATATTCTTACCGTAAAAGGCGTGACAAGAGATGCGGCGGTGTTAAAGCTTAAAAGAGTGTAATACATTAAAATGTTGCGGGAGATGTTTAAAGGTGGTAAATATGAATTACATAAAAGAATACGAAAAATGGCTTGAAAATGCCGATGCCGAGACTGTGGCAGAGCTTAAAAAAATGAATGATTCCGAAAAACAGGACGCATTTTATCGCTGCCTTGAGTTTGGCACCGGCGGATTGCGAGGCGTAATGGGCGCCGGAACAAACAGAATGAATGTGTATACGGTTCGCCAAGCGACGCAAGGGGTCGCAAATGAAGTCATTGACAGCGGCGGCGAGGATAAGGGCGTTGTAATCGCTTTTGACTCACGGAATAATTCCAAAAAGTTTGCATATGAGTGTGCGAGAGTGCTTTGCGCAAACGGTGTTAAGACATATCTGTTCGATGATTTAAGACCGACGCCGGAGCTTTCTTTTGCAGTTCGTTATCTCGGCTGTGCAAGAGGAATTGTGATTACGGCAAGTCACAATCCCAAAGAGTATAACGGTTATAAGGTGTACGGCGAGGACGGCGGACAGATACCGCCGAAAATTGCAGATAAGATTATAAAGTATATAGAGGATACCGACCTTTTTGACAGCGTTAAGGTATGCGAAAATCCAAAAATCAATGTAATATGCAAAGAAGTTGATGATGCATACATTGATGCGGTTAAAGCTGAATCCGTGAATAATGTTTCGATTCCTGATGATTTTAAGGTGGTTTATACGCCGATTCACGGTTCGGGAAACAAGCTTGTACGAAGAATCCTTGATGAAGTCGGGGTTAAAAATGTATTCGTTGTACCCGAACAAGAATTGCCCGATGGGAATTTTCCGACGGTTGAATCACCAAATCCCGAAAATATCGAGGCATTTGATATTGCGATAGAATATGCAAAAAAGCAGAACGCCGATTTGGTATTCGGGACAGACCCCGACAGTGACAGAATAGGTGTTGCGGTAAAGACAGATGACGGAAATTACAAAGCGTTAAACGGCAATCAGACAGGATGCCTTTTGCTCGAATACATATTACGCAAGGAAAAGGAAAACGGCACGTTGGCAAAAAACGGAGCAGTTGTAAAGACAATAGTTACAACTGAGCTTGTACGCAGCATTGCCGATGAGTACGGTGTAAAAACGTTGGATGTATTAACGGGATTTAAATTTATCGGCGAAAAGATAAAAGAGTTTGAACAGAACCGTGAATACAGCTTTGTTTTCGGACTTGAAGAAAGCTATGGCTATCTTAAAGGTACATACGCACGTGATAAAGACGCAGTTGTTGCCGCAATGTTAGTGTGTGAAATGGCAGCCGATTATAAGGCAATGGGCAAAACGCTTTATGACGGCTTGACAGAAATATATGAAAAGTACGGATATATGCAAAGCGGGCTTAAAACGCTGACGTTAAAGGGTTCTGACGGAGCGGAAAAAATAAAGTCGATAATGAAACATATTCGCCAATATACTCCGCAGACAATTGCAGGATGTGCGGTGAATGAGGTTAAAGATTATTTAAAAGGAATAGATAAAATGCCGAAATCGGATGTGCTGAAATTTTTTCTTGATAAAGGATGGTTTGCGGTTCGTCCATCCGGGACAGAGCCGAAAATCAAGTTTTATTATGAAATTGAGGGCGACAAGAGCATTGACCTCAAGGGGATTGCGGATGATTTTAGCCTGAATTTTGATGAGAAGCTTAGGTTTTAAGAAATAAATCGAACAGGGCGAATGATTCGCCCTGTTCGGACTGTAGACAAAACGGATTGCTTAGACCGTTTGCCTTATAACGATATTATGCCGACGGTTTTACAGTTTTTTCTATATTTGGTTGGTGTAACATTATATTTTTTATAAAAACGGCGGTTAAAATAATTAACACTGTGATAGCCGCAATCAAAAGCAATTTCAATGATGGTTTTAGATTATGAGCGTTATTTTTCTATATCAGCAATCTGAGAATTGATTTCTCTGAAAATTTCGGGATTAACTCTCGAATTTGAATTTTCAGAAACTCCCATAGAAAATACTTTGTTACTTATTTTTTGATTTTATAATCATCTAAAGTAAATGGATTATATGTCTTGTTGGTCACCCAAATATTTATTATAGAGCCAAAATAGGTTTATTTCTGTACAGTCCAGATATAATAAATTTGTATGAATGTTAATTCAAAAAGCGTATCTGTGAAATCACAAACTCTGTATGAATGACATTGACAAATTTGTATGGATGATATATAATATTACTGAGTTGAAATGAAATTAAAAGATGATAAGCCGAATAAAATAAAATATTCGAAATGATAAAACTAAAGGGAGATTTTTAATATGAGTGATTTTACATATGAAACAGAGAACAGACTGAATAAATACGAAACATATGAATGGGATAGCATATGGATTGAACACGCGAATGAGATTGGCCGCAAAAGAGCGGCGTATATAGGCGATTCGATTTCGGTTGGAACGCGCAGAATTGCGACCGCACGTACAAATGAAGAAATTTTGTTTGACGGATTCGGAACGTCAAAGGCACTCGATAATCCGTATTTTAAAGATTCGATACGCCTGTTTTTAAATCAAGTTCCGAATATTGATACAGTGCTGTTCAATAACGGATTGCACGGATGGCATTTGGATGATGAAACCGAGTATAAGGCTTTGTATGATGAGATGATAAAATTTATCCTCGGTGAAATAAAAGGTGCAAAGCTGTGTGTTCTGCTTACAACTGCTGTTGTAAGAGATAATGATAACGACCGTGTAAAACAGCGGAATGTTGCGGCAAGAGAGGTCGCCGAAAAGTATTCGATTCCCGTGATAGACTTATACGATATAACAAGTGTAAATGTTGATAAACTCTCAGATGACGGCATACATCCGACCGAGCCTCTTTATGAAAAAATTGCGGACGAAATAATACGGAATATAAGATAAAAAATCGATAAAGACGAACAAAGGTATTGCGGATTATGAGTGATAATAAATGCAGATAAATATCGGTATCAGTCGAAAATGGTTAATATGTTAAATATCTCCCAAACAGTTTAACAGCTGTTTGGGAGTTGTAATTATTTCTATTTTTAGATAGGAATTAGTCGATTTCGCTTTAAAATATCATAGGTTGAATCAACCAAAGATTGAGTGCCGGACACATAAATCACGGTTTTAAATTTTTCGCAATTCGGTAAAGAAGCAACAGCTTTGCGAACTTTTTCGTTAAAACAAGTGCTGTTGTTTTCTTTTTGTGTAACCCAGAGCTGAATTATTTTTAGGTCTTGATTTATCGTAATTCGCAAAGTTTTGTGCTCCTTTCATTTTATTTTAATATTCTCAAATATTGTTTTTTTATACAAGGATGAATTGTTTATCGCTTATATAATATGCAATTGAGCTTATTAATTTTTTCGGCTTATTCCGAAAATGTAACTCACAGGATTTTCGGTACCGGGTTTACGTTTTCTTTGCTTTGCCGCTCCAAATTCTTTTTCCGCATATCGTGTAAAACATTTTGAAAATGCATTAAGTGATATGCTTACCTCATACGTATTTATAAAATCATTATACACATCGGTCATATAAATTCCGTTATCATCAGCCTTTTTAAAATTTTTAACTAAGTACGAATATATCATTGCAGTTATGTTTGTGTCTGTGGTATTGGTGTGATATATACCGTAAACAGAGTTTAGGTCATACTCTCCCGCAAAAGTATAATTGCACTGTTTTAGGTGATAATACGCATTTATTGCTTTCGAGACAACGCCTGATTTTTCGTATTGAAATTTATCCAAAAGACAATAATCTTGCCGCTCTTTCGGCACGGAATAGTTAAAAGGAATCTGTACTATTCGGCGAAAGAACGCTTCATCATCCCCTTTGGTTAAAAGGGGATGATTTGTTGCGAGAATAAAGTCCGCAACGCATCTGAATTTTACTCGGTCTTTATACTTTACATCAGCGGATACAATATCGTTGCCGGTGAATTGTTTAAGCTTGCTGACCGATTTTGCGTCCAACGGTTCGGAAGGCAAATCCGGAGATATACATAAGGCTTTCCCTTCTAAATCGGATGCGGCAAATCTTTCGCTGAGTTCATGAATGTCTATGTCCGATACAGAGTCTTCGTTAAAAAGACTGCGTATGAACGATGATAAAACGGATTTACCCGAATTTGAACAGCCCTGAAGCAGAAACAATACCTTTGCGCTTGTATCGGGAGTCAAAATATATCCTATCATTTGATATATTCGCTCTTGGAGTAATGAGTCCGAACCTGTGATGCCTGCTAAAAACCTATCAAAGTTTGGTGTAAATGTTTTGCTGCTGCAGTAATCACATTCAATACAGTACGTTGTGAAATACCTACTGTTATGCGGATATAACTTTCCGTCACCAATATCAAGAACACCATTCTTAAATGATACAAAGCGTGTATTCTCATCGGTTGGCTCAAATATCAGAGTTGGTTCATGCCTGACAAATGCGAGAATGTCCGCCAGACATTTGGATGTTCCGATTTTTCTGATACTTTCGCGGCAAAATTGTACTATCGTTCTTTTAGCATCCGAATCGGACAATTTTTTATAGTAGCACCCTGTATAGATATAGATTGCCTCTCCGTAAACCTTTATACAAACGGTTCTGATAAAAGTTTGAGCAATTTTATATGCTGAACATTTATCGGGGACAATTACACTGAAATCATCGTTGCTGTCAGCGGATTTGTTCAATGTATTATGAGAGAATCGCTGTGGTACTGCCGTTTGAACGGTGCTGCTTGATTGTTCTTGACTTTGCATTAATTTGTCAGTTTGCTCATCTATCCATTTTTGCCGCTCTCTTTCTTTTGCCTGTTGAGTTGCCTCTTCATCAAAAAAGATAATAGGACAGTTCTGTGTTTTGCTATCATCATTATACCATACGATCGGCGTGTTATATGGCATATGGCTTACTATATTCTTAACTTCATCACGCGTCATTTATTTCACCTCGTCTTCTTCAATTTCTTCAACAAGTTCCAGATAATTTACGCCGCACGACTTTATATCATCTGTTAATAAGTCTATTAGTTCAGACATTTCGGCAGACATTAAATCAAAGCTTTTGCCGCTGAAATTTCTTATCAAAAAATGACAGTGCGGTACTTTGGTATCATCATGTACGGCAAACAGAATATGCTTTTTGCTGTAAAAGTTAGTACAAAATTTTACAGCAAGATCAAAAACCTGCTGAACAGCCGGTGTTTCGCCGTGGTTGAATTCAAAAGTGAGCAAAATTAACTCATCGCCGGGCTTACAAGTAAACAGCTTAATGTCATCAGTACAGTCTATGTCTATGTTTATATCTTTGTCTTCGGTCGAACAATAGCTTTGTGCAAGCCCGCATTTGCTAAACCGAGACCAAAGCATTAAAATTATTAAGTCATTTACATTTTCTTTCTTTGTGTAGTCGTCTTTTGTGATTGTTCTTTTAATTGTCATTTGAATTTCTCCTTTATTTATTGTATTATTAAGTGATGTGTGGTATAATTTAAGTTGCTTGGTCAGCACCTCCTCAATTTTAAATTTTGGTCGGACATCCGTATGCCGGATATTATCACACATTTTCAAAAGCTTTTCAATGGTAATTGTGCCGAAAATTGAGATTGAGAAATAAGTTAAGAATTTATAAAATTATACACGTTACTTGCTTATGAATAATGCCGTGGTGCCGGTTGCAGGTGACTTGTATTTATCTAAAGGAGAGATAAAAATGCCACAAACAAAAGATGAAAAGAAACAAATAATAGAGACTCTCGGTAAAAAGCACGCTACTTTCAAAGAGGCTATAGAACAAGAGGTAAATGACTTGGGTGAAAGCGTTTTACTTGATTCACGGAATTTAAAAAATCTTCAAAAAAATATTAAAACGCTTATGCGTAGGAATATAGAATCGGAACATCCGTTTTATAATTCTGTGCAAGAGTTTCCGAATTCAAATGAAGAATTGGCTCGGGAACTTGGAATCAGCGCTGCTGCTTTATCGAAAACACTAAGTGAATTTAAATATGAACGTTCTAAGAAAAATGCGGAATATATGAGATGGTTTGTAAAGTGTATATCGCTTATATCGGGATTATCAGCTCATAGATTATTGGAAATGTCAAACAGCAGCCCATTCCCATTTGATTATATTAAAGTTGAACCGAAGAAAGAAATAATACCGATAATATTTGATAATGATTGTGATTATTGTTGTAAATCATTAATTGTAAACTTATGCCTTTCGGCAGATAAAAAAAGAAAAGACGTGTTTAATTATATTATTGAATTTTTCGGGCATGGGTTGGAAAAAAGGAATGATTTATTCAGCGTTTTGAAAATAATAGTCAAAATGAAGAAAATAGATATAACAGTATCTGATAATTTATATGATAAAACAAAAGCAATCAAAGTGAGTACATCACCGTATAACAGGAAAATTCAGGATATTTATTATTCAAATATAGAACTGACTAAATATCTTGCTGTTTTGGCGGCAAATGATGAAACCGTGGAAATCCTGGGTTTTCTGTTTGCTAAATTCGGATTTTTGGAAGACGGACGCAAAACTGTGAAAAATGACGAATAATTCGTTAAGAGATAAGTTAAGAATTTATAAATTTTGCAATATCTGGTAAATATAGCAAGATTGTTACAGTATTTTACTATATGTAAAATGCGACTAACATTTATTTGAAATAAAGCACACTCTATAGGGGATGTTCGCTCTATAGAGTGTGCTTTATCGGGAGATGCTTTTTTGTAATTCAGGAGTTCGTTATTAAAAGCTTTCCTACTCATCATCGGCGTTACAGATTTGCAGAATCAGGCTCATAATCACAAGAGCCGCCTTTAAAAAGTTCATATATCAGTCACCTCACTCCCAACAGTATAAATATTCCTCGATTTCATCGGGCGAAATGCCGCTTTCGAGCATAGTGTCAATATCCTCGGGCGAGTAACCCTGATACGCCGCAATGCACTTTAAATCCTCGATATACACATCCGAATAATCCTTATCGGGTTTTGCAATGTAGCTGTCATAGCCGTAATTCCACCACTTACAATACTTGTTGCCCGAATAATCGATAAAATTGAATTTATCATAATCAAGCTTGCCTTGCGGTGAAATGCGAAGTATGTCACCATCAGAAATTTTAATTTGCTCATAATTGTTATCTTTAATATCGATAAACAAATCCGTTTCGATTAAGGCTTTCCAAAGAATTTCTTCCGTGCTGGCATATATGTAAATTTTCTCTTTCGGAAAGTGTAAGATGCTCAACGGACTGTCGCCCTTGATAAGATACAGATTATTGTCGTTGTCAAGGACGGAAAAACTAAAACTTCCCTCAACATTTTCAGCCATAAACTTGATGCTGTCGGAATCCAATTTCTCTTTATACTCCAACAGCTGAACAGCAACATAGCTGTCGGTTTCGATTTTGGTTTTGGGTAGCTTATATTCTTGCTTTAAATCCTTGTCATTGATTAAAACGCCGTTATGTGCAAGTGCAAATTTTGTATTGCCGCAACTCCCATAGAACGGATGATTGTTGTAGTTATATTTCTTGTCACCCTGCGTGCTGTGGCGTGTGTGACCTATCAGAGCAGTAACGTTGTTGCTGTGTTTAAATGTCATATCATACGCAGATTTTGAGTTTTTGTCAATGCACAGTTTTCCTTTTAGGTTGTATGCAATTCCCGTTGCATCCGTTCCTCTAACCGCCGCTTCCTCGGCAAGCACGTTTGTTATGTAGCTTAAATTCTTTATCTTGTTCCTGCCATAGTGTAAAAATCCAAATAATCCGCACATATCACTCAACCTCCGTTTCTAATGAAATATCAACAGGTTCGTTGATGTACAAACGTTTTGCCTTTAAATATTCGATTAATTCAGACTTATCGGAATCAATCCGCCCAACAAAATCGGACCAAGACATACTTTCCAATTCCTTGTCGGAAAGCTTTATTGCAAGATTGCAAATTTCATCAACTAATTGCAATGTAGCGAGAAACGTTTTATATTTAAGTGTGCCTCGAAATAACCTAAACTCAATTGTTGCATAGTTTTCGAGATTGACGGCAACATATCTGCCGCAATGTTTAGCTTTTGCATTTTTGTAGGTATCTTTTGCGGTGTTCGATATTCCGTAACGGCTTGCCCAACGGTTCATATTTGCCTCGGTTCGGCGTGAAAATTTGAGCAGTTCATTCCAGTGCATTTCCACAAAGTGAACGATTCTGGAAATAGCGTCCTCTTGTGTGTCATAATTTTCCCCGAATGCATTCCTGTTGACGTGGATGTGCAGTCCGCAAGTATAGGTTTGGTGCGAACGATAACCAAGCGACAGCGCCATTTCCATAACATCCGACCAATTCATAGTGTTGGTATGATATTCAAGCGTCATAGGATGTGAAACAAGTTCAAAACCGTCATCGATTGAACCATCGTGCTTTGCGTAAAGGTAATTGTTTTCTTTGTTCGCAACATTCAAAATCGCCTCGGCATAGTCGCTGCGTTCACCGCCTTTGTCAACTTCAAGTTCCACCCCATAAAATAAATCACCCGAGCCGTAAAATGTAGGTTCGGGTTTGTAATTATACGATTTAATGACCGACTCCTGAAGTTCACGGTAACACTCGTCGCAGTACGGAAAATCATCATCTTCATCATAGTTTGCGCTGTCGCACTCAATCAGTCTTCCGCAATGCTCACAGCTTGTGTAATGATACTCATAGCAATGCGAACACAGCGTTGTATAGCGGTCGCGCTCGGCATCCGTCCGCCAAATTCGTCGACCACAGTTATCACACGTCACCGTCAGCCGCTCCAAACATTCATCGCATAACATATGCTCGCCAAATGTGTGCAAGTTTTCCTCATCTACCACCGCTCCGCATTCGGAACAGGTATAGGTTTGTTCTTCGTTTTCTCTCATAATATATTCCTCCAAAAAATAAATTAACCGCACATTTCTGTGCGGCTTCAGAGGTATAATATATGATTGGAAATGGGTGGATTTACGAATATGTGTCGGTGTGTCGGTGTCGATAGTATAACTTTTTATTTGATTATATTATAGAATACAGTTTAAAAGTTTATAATGTGACACCGACACGTTGACACGACGGTTGGATGAAAAAGCATAAAATGGCAAAATCTATTGACAATGTGTTAATATTCAGATATAATGAATATATCAAATATCGATAAGGAATGATGAAAATGGATTTGCGTAAATTATCCGATAATACGGAATACAATCCGCAAACGGGTATGCCCACAGATGAAACACATTTTGAATGTGGGTTGCCGCAATATCTTTCCAAATCACTTGAAAATATGAAAAAATCGTGGGAGATAGTCGATAGCGGAAAAAGAGATATGCACTGGGATATATGCTGGTGTGAGCTTAACGCCGATATAAATTCGGCAGAAGTTGAAAATCTTATTTCAAGTGAGCAAGCTTGGTATTTAAGACGTAAATATTTAAGAATGGAAAGACGGGATGATATATGATAGATTTCACAAGCGCGAAAGTCAAAAATAAAGCATATGCCGGTGCAAACGGCAGTAAAATTTCTGTTATATATAATAATGAACAATATATGCTGAAATTTCCGCCGCTTCCTACGATAAATAAAGAAATGAGTTATACCAACAGCTGCATAAGCGAATATATAGGCTGCAAAATTTTTGATTCTGTAGGAATACCGGTGCAAGAAACGGTTATCGGAACTTACACAAGTAACGGCAGAGAAAAAATAGTTGTTGCTTGCAAGGACTTTACATCCCCCGGTATTACACTTCAGGATTTTGCATCTCTAAAAAATCGTATTATCGATTCCGAAAGAAATGGTTATGGTACGGAACTTAATGATATTTTATCGACAATTGATGAACAAACTTCCATGGATTCGGATGCTATTAAGACAAGATTTTGGGATATGTTTATAGTAGATGCGTTGATTGGAAACTGGGACAGGCACAACGGAAATTGGGGATTTTTATACAATAATTCAACGGATGAGGTTGTTCTTGCCCCTGTTTTTGACTGCGGCAGCAGTCTTTACCCGCAAGCGGATGATGAATTAATGACGAGAATTTTAAATAATAAAAATGAGTTTAATCACAGGATTTTTGATATACCGCTGTCGGCCATAACTTATAACGGAAAGAAAATAAATTATTTTAACTTCTTATCAGAGGGAATATTTGAAGATTGCAACACAGCTTTAAAGCGAATTTTAAGCCGAATTGATATGAAAAAATTTTATGAAATTATAGATGGTACACCAACTGTAACGGACATCCAAAACGAATTTTATAAAACAATGCTGACCGCACGTAAAGAGCGTATTTTAGACTTCGCAATGAGTAAGATTTAATATTAAAAATCGAGCCGAAAGGGCTTGATTTTTTTATCTTAATATGTTACAATGTTGTTAGTCATTTAAATGAAACGGGTGATAATATGGAAAAAGATATAAAAGCTGTAGACTTAAACACAACGGCCGAGATATTCGGATATGCAAGAATTTCGGTTGATATTGAAAAAGAGGACGATAAAAATACAAGTATTGAAAACCAAACAGATTTTATTGAGGATTATGCCAAAACGCATTTTCCCAAAGCGGAATTAACCGTTTTTAAGGACCGCGACCGTTCGGGATATACGTTTGAACAAAGAGAACAGTATCAGCTTATGAGAAAACGGTTGATGAGCGGAGAAGTTAAAATCTTGATTGTTAAAGATTTTTCTCGGTTTTCGAGGCGTAACAGTTTGGGATTATATGAGCTTGAACTTTTGCGTGATGCAGGGGTTAGAATAATTTCTATATCCGACGCAATAGATTTTCCGACGCACGATGAATGGCTGCAGATACAATTCCGATTTCTTTTGAATGAACAACCCGTTACCGATACAAGCAAAAAAGTCAGAGCGGTAATAAACAAAAGCCAAAGCAAGGGGGAGTGGCTTTGTGCAGTCCCATATGGCTATGTGATAACAAATCAAAAGAAATTAATGTTCGATATTGTGCCTGATGAGGCGGAGATAATTCGAGAAATATTCAGACTTTATAATGACGGCTGGGGTTATAAAAAAATAGCGAATTATTTGACGGATAAAAACATTCCGACGCCTCGAATGAAAGAGAAAGAAAGAGCAGAGGCAGAAGATAAAGAATTTAATCGAGCGGTAAAAAAAGAATGGAGCATTATTACTGTTTCAAATATTCTCAGCAACGATTTTTATATAGGCACATACAGACAACATAAGTATCAAAGGACTAAGATAAACGGAACGGATATGAGGGTTTCGGAAGAGGATAATATTGTTTTTGAAAAGCATCATAGCGCAATTATTGATGACAGAACGTTTTCTTTTACGCAAGAACAGCTGAAGTTACGCTCGAAATCAAATTACAGAGGAATAAAAAAATATGATACGGCGTATTCGGGCTATTTGATTTGCGGAGATTGCGGTTCGCCGATGTTTTCGATGAGCCGCTCCGATTTGGCACCGGCATATATTTGCGGAACTTATCATAAGAGAGGAAGAAAAGGCTGTTCCTCTCATCATGTAAGGGTAGATTTTTTGGACAGCATTTTAAAAGACTATATTAAAATAGTAAAGTTAAACTCGGAGAATATGATAGCACAACTCGAAGATGCGGTTGCCGATGAGGCAAAAGCGGTAAAAGAGAGTGATAACATAATTGAGATTCTGCAAACAAGGCTAAATAATGCAAAAGAAGAACTGAAAGCTACTAAAAAGCAAAAGATAAGGGATATGTTAAAAAGTGCGGAGGATAAGCTTTTAATAGAGGAAACATACTCAGAGATTGAGCAGGAGCTGACGGAGCGGATATACGGACTTGAAAATCAGCTAAAAACAAGCTGTGACAAAAGAAGTCAAATTATAGAGATAAACCGAACTGCTAAAACGGTTTTTGAGGCGTTTGATAATATCCTAAATAAAGAAAAGCTTGATAAAGTGGATATTGGGTTGATAACCGATAAAATTATTGTGTATGATAATAATACGATTACAGTAAAATTAAAAGCCGATATAGAAAGCATATTACAAACCGGAAAGCTTCCGAATATGGAAGTTGATATGACGGACGGTGAAGATGTAAATTTTAATTATGACAGTGTAGATAGCGAATATTCGACTAAGTACACTCAAAAGGCTCTGAATAAAGGAGCCAAGGTTTACACTGTCAATGTTTTCAATGAGGGCGACCCTCTTGAAATTTTCACCGAGAGCAACGGTACGGTTATATTTAAAAAGTATTCGCCGATTGGTGAACTGGGCGAGTTTGCCGCTCAATATGCGGAATCGTTGTCAAAATCAGCAGGAATTCCCGCGTGTATAACCGATAAGGATAACGTTATTGCCGTATCGGGCGTTCCGAAAAAGGAGCTGCGCGAAAAAAAGGTTTCGGGTGCATTGGAAAAAATAATGAACGCCAAATCGCTCTTTACGAGAACGCACGGCGATAAATCAATTCAAATTTCGGATGAAATAGACAAGTATGAGGCAGGCGTTGTTGCACCGATTGTTTATGACGGTGACAGCATCGGTGCGGTAGTGTTTATCGCAGAGCCGTCAACGGCGGTGGGCGAAGTTGAAACAAAACTTGCCGAAACAGCGGCAGGTTTTCTCGGTAAGACAATGGAGTAAGAATCTATTCCGTTTTTTGAACGCAAGAGATAAAAGTCGATTTGACAAAGCACAATAACAGCACAAGAACGCCATTTGGGAATCTTGTGCTGTTGCGCATTTTTGGAACAATCATTGCTTGTTTTTGCTCATTTTTCATTTTGTGACTTGTTTTATGCAAAATATTGCAAAATGCGTTTTGATGTATTATAATTATAACAGTGTTGAAATTTCGAAACGGAGGCTGAAAAAATGGATATTAATTCGATTTTAAAGGGCGTAAACTGTGACTGCGGTCATTTTCACAGCTGTGACATCGAGCGAGTATATATCGAAAAAGGCGCAGCGAAAAGATTTAAGGATTTATGTTGCGGATATAACAAAATTCTGATTGTTGCAGATGAAAATACATATAATGTCGGCGGTGAATCGGTTGAGAGGGGGCTGGCAGACAAATTTTTGACAAAGGTTATATTCAGCGGTTCAAAACTTCTCATTCCCGATGAAGCCGCAATAGCCGCAGTAGAAGAAATGACGGACGGAATCGAACTTTTAATCGGTATCGGCTCGGGCGTAATTCAGGATTTATGCAAATATGTTTCGCACGATAAGAACATTCCGTATATGATTTTTGCAACAGCGCCGTCAATGGACGGATATGCATCTTCGGGGGCGGCGATGATATTGAAAGGAATGAAAGTTACGGTTGCAGCAGGCGTTCCGAAAGCAATCGTTGCGGACACAAAGATTTTAAAAGACGCACCGTTTGAAATGATTGCGGCAGGGTACGGAGATATAATCGGAAAATACTCCGCGCTTTGTGACTGGAAGCTCAGCTGTGCTGTGAATAATGAATATTTTTGCACCTATATCTATGACTTGACATATAAAATGATAGAAAAAACTCTTTCGCTTGCGGACGGGATAATTAAACGTGATGAAGAGAGTATAGGTGTTTTGACAGAGGCGTTGATAACTGTGGGGATTCTTATGAGTTTTGCCGGTTCATCGCGTCCTGCCTCGGGCAGCGAACATCATTTGTCTCATTTCTTTGAAATTACGGGAATTTTAGATGATAAAGAATACTTTCCGCACGGTATTGACGTTGCTTATTCAACGGTTATCACCGCAAGGCTGCGCGAACAAATGCTGAAAAAAGACTTCCCCGATTCAAAATTTGTTGAGAGCAAAGAGACGTACACCGAAAAGATGAACGAAATATACAAATCGGCGGCGGACGGTTGTATACAGCTTCAAAACAAGATTGGAAATTATGAAAAAGACAGAATGTTGGTCTATAATGCCAAAAAAGATGAAATTCGGGATATATTGTCCGAGGTGCCGTCGGGTGATAAAATCGAAGCTATGCTTAAACCGATGGGGTTTGATATGGATAAATTCTATAATATGTACGGCATTAATAAAATCAAAACCGCCGTTAAGTACGCAAAAGACCTTAAAGACAGATATACGGTGCTGTGGCTGAATTATGATTTGTTCGGCGGAACAATAGAAATTTAAATATCCGTAAGGTATATAACAATGCACAAATTTGTGCTGTTATATACCTTAAAACGTATTACAGATAAGTTTGGTGCAAGGTAGTATTTTTAACAAACGTCTTAGGTGTGACACCGGTTATTTTTTTGAAAAGCTTAATAAAATATGACAGGTCATTGAATCCGCATTGCTCACAGGTAACGGAAACCGAACAGCCGTTTGTAAGCAGCTCGCACGCATATTGAACACGCAGGTTATTGACATAGTTTATATAACTTATGCCCGTCAGGCTCTTAAATTTATTGCAAAAATAATGCCTTTCATAACCGATTAACTTTGACGCGTCATCTAACGAAATTTTTGATTTATAGTTTTGCTCCGTCCATAGAATAACCTTTCGCAGATTATGATTATGAACATCGTTTTTTTCGTTATCAAAGCAGGAATGACCCGAGGCTTGAATCAGCCTGTTGAACAGGGTTAAGATACATTCGCATATTTCCGCGATATGTGTGGATGTATCAAATGTGTCGGATATATGCTCAATTTCGTCAAAATACGACAGGCAAGCAGGCAGGGATAAAAAGCTCTTTTTCTCGCGCTTTAAAATTTCTTCAATATTGAGCAGGGGGTTCAGCTGTTCGATATTTATTTTTAAAACTTTAACATAGCCGTCGTTCTTTTGATAAAAAACGGAATGTACAATCCTCGGCGGAATATAAAAAATCTGTTTTCCGCAAAGTTCAAATTTGTTGCCGCCTATATATATGTCACCGACCAAATCACAGCACAAAAGAACCTCAATGGTATCGGCATAGTGAGGCGGTGCGGTGATTTTTGTCGGAAATATCATCTTATTTACGTCCCACGGACGATTTTGTTTAAAAATTTTATGCTCTTTAAAAGCGGTCATTAAATCATTCATATTTTTATGATAACATAAAAAACATAATATTGCAACAATTTTTCTTAAAATAATTGAATGACAATATCCCCAAAATGCGTTATTATTAAATTATAAAAATCAGGTATCGCCTTTGTAAAAGGCGTGAATACCGAAAATATATAAAAGGTGATGTAACGATAAAAGTTGTTACAGAGTTTTAATTCTAAAATTATTCAATAGTGTAAACAATTTCCTGTTTTAAAACGCTAAATGTCCAATTAGTGTAAAAAAATGTCCTTATATTGATTTTTAATCCGTTTCTTATATGGTATAATCATAATATCAAAGCTTACAAAAACACTTTATCATAAGATGAAATATATCAGTATTTTAAATAAAAGTTATCACGAACATCAGAAAAACGTAAACGAATTCGTGATGTTTCGGAAAAGAGGTATGAGCAGAAATGGGAAATAAGTGAAATTTTAAAGCGTTGTCTGACGAAAACGCCGAATTTTCGAGTTAAAAACAGCGATTCAAAGCGAAAAAATAAAAGGGGTACCCATTTTATGCTATATTTATATTGCATAAAGTATTATCTTGTAAATTAAAATTATAATTTATATTAACATTCAAACGAAAGGGTGAATATTTATGAAGAAATTTTTGGGAAAGAGGCTGAGTGCTCTGCTTATAACGGTGATGAGCTTGTCTGTGATAAGCTGTCCGATAATGGCAGAGGGACGGGAGATTCTGTTGCTGACACAGAATTTTAACAATGTTGATTTGAGTTCCGACTGGGTTACAACAGAGAATACGGGTACGATTACCGATGTAGATTCGGATTTGTACGTAACGAATGCGGACGGGTTTGACAGTCTTGTCATTCCCGATGTTACGGTGACGGATGCGGTTATGTCGGCTGACTTTAAAGCAACGGCGTTGAGTACGAATGCGGACGCATACTTTGGTATAAGAATGAGAAGCGGTGACGGCGGAAGCTATCAAATGGCGTATTATCCGAAAGCAAAGCAGCTGAAGCTTCAGAGAATGAAAGCTGACGGAATAACGGTTGACACAACAAGGGATTCATGCGGATTTACCATGAATGAGGGCGAGACATATAATATGGCGTTCTCGGTCAAGGACGGCTCGCTGAGAGGTGAAGTGAACGGCGTTGTGTGGCTCAGAGCATTTGACTATAATATAGATACAACCACCTGGACGTCTGACGGTAAGGCGGTTTTTGAGAGCGGCAGTGCGGCGGTTGTCAGCAATCTTCAGCAAGTAACGATAAGCAATCCCAAAATGACGGGTGAAGACAAACTTTTTTATGAAAATTTTGAATCGGGAAGACTTTTTGCGGATGTTACAACAGGAAAAGGTTATGGCTCCGATGGGGTATTTTGTGCAAAATCAGGCAGTATTTCGGTATCAAACGGTGCGCTTGTATTGGCTGTGAGTGAATCGAAATATCCGACAATATATATTAAACATCAGGGTTCAGACGCATCAAATGCATGGAAAAATACTGTGCTGTCTTTTGATGCCGTTACTGACGATGCATTTGACTATATGAATATTCAATCACATTTGTTAAATGATTTATCAAAGTCATATTTGGGATTTATACATAATTCCTGTCAGTATTCAAGTGTGAAAAAAAGTGGTACAACATTGTCGGATTCGGCTGTGACGGATTATGGAAAAACACAGAACATAAAAAATAAAAGTTTTCAATTTAAAGCCGAAACAAAGACAAATGCAGACAATACAATAACCGAATTAAAGTATTATACAGATAATCAACAGATATTATCGGCATCGGACAGTTCAACGCCTATAACGGGTGGAGGAATAGGAATTAATCCTATTAAAGGCACGCTGACAATTGATAACCTCACAATCAAAGACGCAAATGCCGCAACGAAAGCGGAAAACACAATATCCTTACCCAAAATGGTGCATTGGACAAAAAGCGGAACGGTAAGCGGCACATTCAGCAAAGAAAAAGCATACAAGGTTTTAAGCGGTCAAAACGGCGATTTGGTGTTAAATAATTTTTCGCAAAAGAATATTTCGGTCGGAATGGACGTTGATATAGATTCCGAAAATTGGAGTGACAACTCTCAAATCAACCTTTTTGCACGTTACATTTCAAACGGTCACAATGTAAGAATGACATTCTTCAAGAAATCAAATGCCGCAGTACCCACCGTTGCGATTCTTGTTTGCAACAACGGAGAAAAAGATAAAAAGTATGTGTCTATGACTTATGACCCCGGAACAAAATTCAGAATGGAGTTACAGGCAAAAGACGGAATATATCGTGCGCTTATTGACGGAAATGTTGTTGCAGAGCTGACATCTGCCGAAGAAATGAACCTTAAAGGAACTGTAGGAATACAGTTTAAAGATGCGTCGGCAACGGTTAAAAACGTTCTTGTGAAAGAAGAAAACAGAATGTGGATCTCGGATGTTCCGACAGGAGCGAGTAAAACATATACTTTTACCGCAGATCCCAATATCGTCAAAGGAATTGACCACGTTGCTTTTTGTGCCGATATTCGGATTCCGGATTTAAATTGGACACAATTCTTTATTAAATCGCGTCGAAATGCGTCGAGTAAGGCGTATTCGGCACACTTTAGAACGGATGGAACAAAAGTATATGTACAGTTGATGGAGAACAGTTGGAGTCCGGTTTTTGCGGCTTCTCAAGATATAACTTCGCATATAAAAGTCGGAAGCATAAACAATATACGAATAGAAATAGAGGATTTGTCTGACGGAAATGTAAAGGTTACGGTGTCTGTGAACGGTGTGCAGGTTCTTGCATATACGACTGACAGTACAACAGAAGAACAATATAAGCTGACTTCGGCGAGCGGAGCAAATACATATGATGTTAGCTATCCGAAAGCACCGGGAACGCTCTTCACCAATGCAACGGCATGGATAGAGTGCTTGGGGGATGACAGCGATGAATCGGCATTGAATATTGACTATAAATTCAACAAAGAAAGTCTTGTTGCGGATGAAAAAGTTAAGGCCGATTTAACGGTTGAGAATACCACGGGCGAAGATTTCAAAGCGGTTATTTTTGCGGCATTATATAATGCGGACGGAGTATTGTGCGAGGTAACACCGATTACAGAGGTTACTGTTACGGCACAAGAAATGTATAAAACCGTTTCGACGGGCGAATTGACAGTGCCGAATAATCCGACGGGCTATCGCGCGGTAGCGTATTGTTGGAATTCAATCAGCGGAATGAAACCGCTGTATAACAACACCGTTAAAATTACCGCACTTGAGGACGACCTTTGAAAGACACAAAGCATAAGCGACAACAGCGTAAAACAGCTCGGTCGATATGCATATACAACGGAAATGGGCAGAACGTATAACTGGCCCGGCAGCGGAATAGAGTTTAAGTTTGTCGGTGACAGCGCAGAGATTAATATAACAGAGGTGACGGGTGCGTACTCTTCAAAGACCGATTCCGACGGAAAGATAACAAACGAATCAATCGCATCCGTGCCGACTGTGCCGAACGCACCTTATTTTAACATAACCGTTGACGGTGTAACAAAAAGAGTCCCGATTTTAAACAGCGGCTGGTTAAATCTTGCTGACGGACTTGATAAAAACAGAGAGCATATAATCAGATTCGAACGTTCGAGCGAGGCAACAAAAGGAAAGCTTTGTGCCTCACAGATACGAGTGTCGGGCAACAGTGCCGCTGAACCGACAGAAAACAAAAATCTTTTGTTTGAATTTTACGGCGATTCGTATACTGTCGGTTACGGAAACCTATATCCCGAGGTCGGCGGTGTTGAGTGGGAAACAGGCGAAAACACCGATTTTTCAAAATCTTTTTCTGCGTTGTGCGCAAAGGCGTTTGATGCGGATGTAAATGTTATTGCGAGGTCGGGCAAGGGAATAATAAAGAACAATGATAAGTCGGTTGATGCAAATGTTTCACAGCAAGCCGAGCTTGCCGACTTAAAAGTAATGACAACGGACAATCCGCAATTATGGGATTTTGATAACGCAAGAAAACCCGATGTTGTATCAATATATCTCGGTACAAATGATACGGCCGGCGGATGTCAAAAGGCCGAATACGTATCGGCATATCGGGCTTTTTTGACAAAGCTCAGAACACGTTATCCCGATGCGAAAATAATATGTCTTGCCAAACCCGGTTCGACATTTTCGGGTTGGGTATCGGAAACGGTGACGGAGATGCAAAAGACAGATAATAAGTTATATTATTATTGTTTTAATGAATTTCCGTGCGGTGCATTATATCATCCGAGTGCGAGTGAAGATGAAAGTATATCAAAAGAGCTTATCGCTGTTTTCAAAGATCAACTCGGAATTTAAACACATAAATAACAGAACTGATTGACAGGAGATGAAACAACTATGAATTCTGTAATTAAAAAAGGAATTGCTGTTATTTCCACAGCGTTATTGATGACCGGGAACGTATTATTCCCGATTGCGGACGCGGCGGAGATTGCGGCGAACGATGAAAAGGTTTTGTTCAGCGATGATTTTGAAAGTTATGATTCTACCGAGGATGCGGCGGATATATGGGATGTCACCAACACCGATGCGGCAAGTATCGGACGGGATGTTTCGTATACATATACGAGCGCAGTCACGGGGACAAACAGGCTTTTGTATAATGAACAAAACTTGACGGACGCGAAAGTATCGGCGGCGTTTGATATAAAAAATGCCGAGCCGGACGGTGAAATCGCCGTTTATATACGGTGCTCAGCCACAGGCGGTTATCGGTTTTCGCTCAATCCGACATCGGGATTGATGAAACTTGTTAAAAATGAGAGTGCCGGCGAGAGCGTTATTGATGAATATACATTGCCATCCGTTGATAATAAGTATACAATGTCTTTATCGGCAAAGGGCGGAATGATAATCGGAGAGGTAAACGGAACGGTTTGGCTCTCGGTATACGATTTGACTCCTGTCTCGGGCGGCGCGGCGGCAATTGAAACTCAAAATGTGCAAAGCGGCTTGACCGATATTGTAATATGCGGCGAAAACAGAATATTTTATAACGATTTTTCATCGGGCAGGGCGTTAAACAATTTGAGTTTTATAACGTTCACAAACCCCGATGGGGCAGAGTCGCTTGTTGATAATGACGGCTATCTGAAAATAAAGGGCGGCAGCACAAAAGAGAATGTTATGAAGATTAACGATTCATCTTTTGAAAGCTCGGCTGAATGGGGAAAGATAAAGGTTGACGCAAATTTCAAAATGAAAAATTGTGACCAGATGTTTTTGAGAACCGGTTTTAACCGAGCGGGAAATTCGTATGTGAATCTTATCCATTCGCACACTCAATACAGCGCGCTCAAGAGAAACGATGACTGGAACAATAATCTTGCGGCATCACAAATAACGAACAGGGTTTTGAATGCAAATACGGATTTTAACATAGTAAGCATAAAAGATACGGATAAAACGAACGGCTCAACACAAATCAAGACCTTGCTTGACAATTCCGTTTTGTATGAGGCGACAGATAATACGGCTTTATGCGGCGGTTTGACGATAACCTGTCCGAAAACAAAGGAATTGTGGATTAACTCTCTTGAAATTACGGATATGTCGTCTGTGATAACGCCGTCGGATATTTATCTCAACAGGGATTTTTCAAAATTAAAAGAGGACGGCGATGTAAGCGGTGACAAAGAAACGATTCAAAGCGGTTCTGCCGCAAGGTTCGGTACTAACGGTTCGGCGAAAATTTTATTAAAGGATAAAAAGTATAAAAATATCGATTTATCTTGTAACATGAACATAAATGAATTTGCGGACGCAGACGGAAGCGCAAAGATTTGTTTCAGATATACGGACGAGAACAATTTCTCTTTTGTCAAATTTTCAAAGGACGGCGCAGAGCTTAAAGAAGTAAAAGACGGCGTTGAGAATTCGATTTCGAAATCTGCGGGTGCAATAAAAATCGGTTCACCTATAAACGTCAAAATATCGGCAAAAGAGGGAAGTTACAAAGTTATTGTGGATAACATTGCGCTTTTGTCATACACGGACGCGGCGAAATATAATCAATGCCTTTCGGGTACAATTGGATTTTATTCCGAAAATACATCGGTCGATTTTGATGATGTTGTCATAGAGAACAATACCTTGGATTGGTTGGTTGACGAAACGGAAGTTTCGGACGGAAAAACATATGATTATTCCGCCCCCGAGGGTGCATCGGAACATACAAGGCTGAATGCCGAATGCCTGATTGCCGGAACGTCAACCGATGTTCAGGGAGGTTATCAGCTGTCATCGGGATTAAAGAGCGGAAAGGGTTATACCGCACATATTTATCCAACGGCGGACACGATAAAAGTTAATATTATATCCCCCGATTGGAGCAGCACTTTTGTGAGCGGTGCGGATATAGGCGGACTTATAAAGGTCGGCGAATACAATATTCTGTCACTCGAAAAAGAAACAACCGCCGATAATAACATAAAACTGACGTTTTATGCAAACGGCGAAAAAGCTTTTGAATTTACGGACAAGGATGTAAGATTTATGCCGAGTGACGGTTATCGGGGTTATCAGGTTAAGACAAAGTACGGCTCGAATCCGAGCGTTCCGACAAAGCGTGTTTGGCTTGAAGATATGCGATATAACGGAGACTTTTCAATAAGTTTGAACACGGATGTAAATTCATTGGTAACGGGTTCGAAAGTTAATATAAAGGTTAAGACGGATAACGGCGGATATGAAACAAAAGAGTTTATGGTGTTGTGTGCGATGTATTCGGCGAAAGGTACGCTTATGAATCTTGATATTAGTGACTTTTCGACTGACAGCGGCGAGAGTTTTGAAAACAGTTTTGATGTTACAGTGCCTCAATCTTTGAAAGACGGAAGAATAAAGATTATGTGCATTGATAATACGAACAATCTTAATCTTTTATGTGACAGCATTGAGATAAAATGACATTAAAATGCGACAAAGAAAGGAATGGTTTGCGGATGAATATTATAAGGAAGTTTTTTGCAGTAATACTCTGTTTTTCGATGATTTGCGGTTGTGCATTCGGAGAAGTCCTGTACGAGGATAAAATGGACAGTGCGTCCGATAAATGGAATTTCGGTGCGCTTGCCGAAATCACATCTGAATCGGACAATAAGGCATTAAAGCTTGACGGAAAGAATAACTTTGTATATGTGACAAAAGACAGTTATTACGATTTGGGGGCGTATGCAAAATTCAGCGGTGTGACCGCAAGTTCAGCGTCGGGGTACGTCGGTGCTGCGGTCAGATGTGCGGAAAATTCGAGGTATGAGGCAAGGGTTTACCCCGAATCAAAAAGAGTAACGCTTGTGCGGGTGGATAACGGCGAAAAGGCTTTAGGCTCGGCTGAATTTAAGATAGCCGACAAGGCTTTTGACTTAAAGCTTGCGGTTAAGAATAATACCTTGCGTGTTTTCGCAAACGGCGGTTTGCTATTGTCGGTGATTGACGATAATCCGCTGTCCGATGGTGGGGTTGCCGTTGTTGCGGACAATGTTTCGGTGACAGCGGAAGAAGTTAATTTGTATACCGAAAGTTCTTGGCTTTATGAGGATTTCAACTGTGGAAAATTAAGCTCTTTTTCGGATAATTCGTTTATGCCCGAAATCACTTCAAGCGCAGGCGGAACATTTTCGGTGGTAAAAGACGGTGACAATTTGGTGCTTTCGCCGACATTAAATGACGATACGGCGAGGATTATATATCCCGTTTCAAAGATTAGTGATACCGCCGCAACAGCCGTGATTGCAAACGTAAAAACAAATGGCTGGGGTCTGAGCACGGAAGAGGGCGGATTTTCGCTTTATTCAAGATATACCGCGCTGAATCAGACCTATAAAATGAGTATTTCGAACGGAAGCGTTTTGATAAAAAAGATTATGCCGACAGAAACCGAAACTGTTGCAAAATCCGAGGTTTTGGCGTTTGATGAGGACGTATATCACGAAGTCGCTTTTGAAACTATAAACAAGGCTGACGGTTCGGTTTTGCTGAACGGATATATAGACGGAAGCCTTGCAGCATCGGCGGTTGACGATTACGCGCCGTATTCATACGGAAAATTCGGAATCGAAAAATCGGGTGTAATGTCGCTTTATATTAATGACATAAACTTTAAAAATGTTGATGCGGACAAGACGCTTGCCGATGAGTATGCAGGCAGACCAAAGAAAAAGATAACAATGCTTGTCAACGGTGCGGATGCCGAGTTTGATGTTGAGCCGAGAGAGGTTGACGGATGTATATCTATGTCGGTTCGTCAAATGTCGGAAATATTAAACGCGCAATACAGCGAGAGCGGAGATTCCGCATCAATATCAAAAGACGGATTGAACGTGAGCGTTACATCGGGGTCGGATAAGATACATATAAACGGCACCGAAACAGAAATGAGCTTTGCCGCAGACAAAAGCAGCGACAAAATATGCGCATCGGCAAATTTTGTTATGGGTCTGTTCGGCGCGATAACATCATTTGATGCCGAATCAAAGGTGTTTACGGTTTCGTATGATAACAACGTTCTTTCCGAAACAAATATATACACAAAAGACGGAAACATCTTTGCGACAAGCCGTGACGGCTTGAAATTCAGATATGCAAAGGTCAGCGGAGTTGACGGATTTTATCGTTCGTCAGAGGAAAAAGAATCGCTGACAAGACCGATTTGGAAAGCGTATTTTATAGACGAAGCGACCGCGGCGGCAAACGTAATACCCGAGAATCCGACAAAGGGCTATTACGGCTCGAACTGGGTTCTCGGAAACTGTACGACCGACAGCCGCGAGGCTAAATTAAAAGACACGGCGTGGAACGCCGAAACAGGCGAGCTGATTCTTTATTACACGCACGAAAGAGTTGATGTTGCCGCACATATCAAGCTTGGCGGGAACAAGATAGAGATGTACGCGGATGTTACAAACAAGAGTGATTATCCTCTGCAGTTCATAACGATTCCGTCAGAATGGTCATATTGTTACTCGGTGAACAACACGCTGCTTTTGCCGACAAGCTATGCAATGGTTGAGTATGACACAATAACGTGGTACAGATATACATTTGCATCGTGCGTTATGGACGGATATGCGGTAACGGGTAACGGCGTTGCCTCGACATACTTTGTCCAGCACGAGCAAAAAGACGGCGATGATGAATATATAATGGCAACCGATACTCAAATTTACGGCGGTGACTTTGCACGCTCGATGCGTGTAAGCCCCGGAACGGTGGTATATCGAGAAAAGGGAGAGAGTGTGACGAGCGTTCCGTGCGTTATCTCGTCAACACCGAATTTGCGCATGATGGCGGATGAATATGTAAAAACCTGTTATCCGAACGCACGGCGCGTCAGAGAAAAGATTCAAAAGGAACAGGATAAAGAAACCGTTCCGAAAAGCAATGTCTTTCATTTGAGCACGATTGGTAACAAGTTTACGGATATGACCGAGTTTGCAAAGAAAGCCCCGGGTCATTCAATGTTTCATATGACGGCTGTTCTCGGACATACGAACAAGGGATATAGCTATTGGGACGCTTTTCCGAATTATTTTCCGCCTTACGAGTATTTGGGAACAATGGAGGATTGGAAGGAATTTATGACAACGGCGAACGAGAACGGTCACTCTTATCTGCCGCGGAACTCTCTGTTCTATGGCACAGAGGGGTCGAGACTCGATGAACAAATTAAAGCCGAACAAGCGGCGAACGGCGAGAAACAAACAGGTATATATGACCTCGCAATTAAGCATTTCAGCGGTCCGCGCCAAAAGGCGGTTTGGGGTGTTCCGGGTGTGTTATACTCGCCGGCGTCAAAGCGTGCGATGCAATTCTTTGAGGAAACGTGGAACACGTGGCAGAGTATGGGCGTCAGCAACTTCTTTACCAATGTTATAACGGTTATGAATCCGATGAAACAACGTTATGACTTTCATCCCGATGCCGACAGACCGGATCACGAATATGATTACCAGGCAAAGCTTATGAAATGGCACGGCGATAGAGCGCCTTTATACTCCGAAGGATTGGATATTTCAAGACTTCCGTATCAGGCAGGATTTATGACTGACGCGCGATGGGACCCTGATTATGATACTCCGCCGTTCGGAAAAGAAACATTCATTCGTATGCGATATGACATAACGGCGATGATGATAAGTGAATATGCACGAATTTTTCCGCATAACGTATCCGATGAGAATCAGAACAGCAACAGAGCACTTACGTTCTCTCTGCTCTATAATTACGGACTGAAAATGAGACTTGATGTAGGCAAACAGCCAACGGTTGATAATTTGCGCTGGATAAGAGGTCAGGCTATTCTCGGCGAGCTTGTTATGGACAGACTCTATGGACAAAAACTGATGAAAGAGCTTGATTATTCAAAGCAAGAGCTTGTTGCGGATTATGACGGAAATATCGTTACGGGAACACTTGAAAACAATCCGTTGGTTAAATCGGACAGAACAATAAGCAAAGAGGGATTTGAATTCAAATCTAAAGACGGTAAGGTAACGGCAGGAACATATGACAGGTTTAATAACCACGAGCTTGAACAATCGACTCTGTTGCTCTTTGAAAACAGAGATGACGGAACAAAGCGGATTTACGCTCCGGTTACGGATAAAGAAATAAGCGTTAATGTTCCGACCGACGGCATACAATCGCCAAAGATTGTTGCACATTATGCGGACGGAACAACAGAGGAAGTCTCGGGTACGTTTGACGGCAAGAATTTATCATTTGTTTATCCCGTTTTCCCGACAAGTGACGGAAATGACGTTACTTTGTCAAACGGCACGGTTATAGCTATGTCAAAGCTTGTTCCGTACATTGAGATAACAAACGGCGGCTCGGATAAGGTGTCAGTTTTGTCAAACAGTGTGTTTATAAAGACGTATGTTCCTTTTGAAACATATTCAACGCTGAAGAAAATTCCCGATTCGGTAAACGCTCTGATTATCATAGAGAATGCGTCCGAGAATTCGGTTAGCGGAAACGTAACGGTAAGCGGACAGTATTTCGGTACAAAGGTTGATGAAACATTTGCGGTTAATTCGAATGAAGCAAAGATTGTTCTTCCGCTGAGATTGTATAAAGACCCATTTTCAACCGATACGGGGGCAAATTTAAAACTGACCTCGAATATAGACAGTGCGGTTATTGAAAACGGCGGAGTTTTAAATATACAAAAACAGGATTTGAGTATGCTGAACAGTATTTCGGATATAGAGAGCGGAGATAAGTATAAGATTCGTCTCGATTGGAATGCGGCGGCAGACGATGACCTGCCCGATATGTTTGAAATCACCGAAAACACGGGAATAAACAAGTTCGGAGATGCGATAAGTATGAATAAGGGTGAAAAGCTTACGCTCAGCAGCTCGCTGATAGGTTCGATTTCAGATGCGACAACGGTTAAACACTATTATGCGGAAATGCTTTTGAAATTTACGGATTTGACAAAGTATGTATACAAGAACGCAATGTGTAATCAGATTATGAGTGCGAACGGAACGAGCAAAACTCCGATTTCTCTGCAATATAATGCTTTTGATAACTGTTTTAAACTCGTGGTTACGCCCGAGAGCGGGAGCGCGGTTACACTTAATCTGGCGGATGTTCAGGTGCATTTGAACGAGATGTATCACGTTGTGATAGAGATTGATGGAAGTACTGCAAAGCTTAGCGTAAACGGCGAAAGTATGAGTGCGGACTTTACCTCGGGTTATGCGGCTCTTGACGGAACGGTAACATTCGGTGACAGAATGGGTACAGACTTATCATATTTGAGAATAGGCAATTGAGGAGGAGAGAGACAATGCTGAAAAAACTTTGGACTAAAAGAATCGCCGTATTTTTATCCGCATTTTTAATTGTTTCGGCTATGCCTTTCGGATTTGCGGAGGGCGGTCAAGGCACAAGTGTTAAGGCTCTTGTGAAATGCGGCAGCGTTACGCTGAACGGAACGGCAGGGGCAAACGCAAAGGTTGTTGCAACAGTGACCGAAAGCGGAACGAATACGTTTGTGTTTGCAGATGATACCGCGGCGGACAAAACAGGTGCGTTTGAATTCCCCGTATTCGCTATGCCCGATGTTGAGGATTCCTCAAACAGCTGCGGCGGTGAGTATGTGATAAAAATTAATGCAAACGGCGAAGTTTTAACAAAAACATTCACCTATTTCGGAATCGAAAAAAGAGCGGAATTAATCAACAAGATTAATTCCGCGGCGGATGATGCCGCTTTGAATACTTTGCTTTGTGCAAACAGTGACATATTAAATGAATTCGGCTTTGTGACGGACGGAATCACGGCGGATAACACCGCTCTGTTTAAGACGATTGCGGATAAAATTCCGTTTAGTACCGATGAGCAAAGGTTCTGTGATGCAATGAGCGAAATATTACTTATTGACGCGGTTAATAACCTCAAAGCCGATGAATTCGGCGAGTTTTTAAAAGAGAATGACGGCAGGGGAATAAATCTTTTGTTCGGCGATATAAAAATTTCGGATGATTCCGCAATGTATGCCGAGGTTTGTAAATATGCATCGGAAAACAGACCGTATAAATCCGTATCGGGTTTGAACGAGCAATTGTACAAGGGTGCGGTTTTATATTTGCTTAACAATGCGTCAAAGCTGACCCTTGCGGAAACGGTGAAAAAACATAACGAATATATCTGTATCACGGCGGCGTATTTGAGGGATTACACAAATACCGAAAGTGCATCAAGAGACATAAGCGGACGCGTTCTGGATAAAATGAACGGCGCAAAGTTCAAAAGCCTTTCGGAGTTCAACAAAGTTCTCTGTGAACAAATTGATGAATATAAAACTGGCAATAAGAATAATTCATCATCGGGCGGCTCGGGTAGCGGAGGAAGCTCGGGCGGCGGTTCTGTCGGCGGCGCGTCTCAATATCCGATTCAAAACAATACCGAGTCTGAATCCGTGACGGAAAGATATGATAAAGATATTACCGATGTTTTTAAAGATACGGATGATGTTGATTGGGCAAAAGACGCAATTTCGGCGTTATATAAAAAAGGAATAATCAGCGGTCGGACAAGTGACAGCTTTGAACCGAACAGCCCGATAACAAGAGAGGAATTCATTAAAATATTGCTCGGAGTCCTTGAAATAAAACCGATTTGGAATATGACCGCATTTAAAGATGTTGATAAAGACGCGTGGTATTATGACTGGGTTTCGACCGCGGAAAAATTCGGGATAACAAACGGCATCTCAAATGACCTTTTCGGAACGGGTAATAATATTACTCGTGAAGAGGCGGCGGCAACGCTGATACGCGGCTGTTCGGCTGTCGGGATTGCGATTGATTCAAATGCCGACAATAAAACGAATTTCTCGGACTATGGCGAAATAAGCGAATGGGCGATAACGGCTGTTTCCGATTTATCTTCGGCAGGAATTATAAACGGAAGAGATAACAACCGTTTTGAACCTCAAGATACCATAACGCGTGCGGAATCGGCTAAACTTTTATACGGAATTTTAAAACTGCGCAGCACAGGAGGAAGCTTATGAACACATTGAAAAAAATTCTTACATTTGTATTGACAGCGGCTATTCTTGTAACTTGTTTCGGAATAAACGTGTCTGCGGCAGAGCTGTTGCTGTCAGAGGATTTTGAGTCGGGTCTCGGAAGGCTTTCGGTCAGAACCGGAAGCGTATCGGTTGCTGATGACAATGGGGTAAGAGCGGCGTGCTTTAAAGGAAAAGCGGGCGTGACTTATTTAAAAACAGCGGAAGACGAGGGCTGGAACGGTTCGTATACCGCAAGTTTTCGAGTTCGTATGGATAACTGGACAAATAATGGAACGGCATTCAGCATTTCGCTTAATCCGACCGCAAACGATCATAAATATTTGATTAACTGTACGAATCAGGGCTTTACTCTTGCAAAAATGGAACCGCCGGCACAATGGCTTTTAAAGTCCGGACCGACGGGTGCGCTTTCAGTAAACAGCACGAAATATCATACCGTTAAAGTGAACTTTGTGCAGGACAAAGAAAAGCAATCGGCGAACATAGTCGTTTATTTTGACGGAAAAGAAATGATAAACTGGACAGATACCGCGAATATTTGCTCTTACGGTGGTTTTATGTTCGACACCTCGATTGACTCGAATACGGTTTATGTTGATAGTATTACATTTTCCGCAATCGGGACGGGCAAGACGGTCGAAAATATCGGCGGCGTTCCGACCCCTGATTTGAACGGCAAGAATTATGAAAAAGAAGCGACAATTATGCGCGACCTGGGCGTTTTACCGAATGATGATGACGGGATGTGGAACGGTGACAGAGTGGTAACGCGTGCGGAATACGTTACGGCGTTGATGAGACTTATGGGATATGATAATCTTATTCACACATATACGGCGAATGACATTTTTGTTGATATTCCGAAGGATGCCGAATATAAAGACAGTGTATCTCTTGCGTTCGCACTTGGAATATTAAAAGACGATTATAACGGATACTTCCGGCCTGATTCTCCTATAAAATATGATGATGCTGTTCGTCTTGCCGTACGTGCGCTCGGCTATGGCGAACAAGCCGAGCTGAACGGCGGAAATCCGAACGGATATACATGGGTTGCGTCAATGCTTAAATTTCCGAGCAAATCGGCGGATACGCCCGATACACTCAAATGCGATATTGCGCGGCTATTTTTCAGATGTACAGAGGTATCACAAAAAGAACCCGTAAAATGGGCGAGCGATTATGTTGTTTATGCCAAAGAGGGCAGGACAATTTTAGAGCAAGCGGATATAATATCGGATGAGGGGGTTGTGACGGCGAATTATATCAGCAATCTGAAAGAGTCTGCCGCAACCGAAAGAGAAACGGTCAAAATAGATAATGTTTTGTACAATATCGGGACAACAAAAGCATCCGATTTGCTCGGATGCAAGGTGAAATTTTACGCAAAGGCGAACAAGAACGATACGCCCACGCTTTTATATGCGGCGATTGATGACCCCAAGGGTGTTTTAGAGGTTGAAACAAATGATATAAATTCGTCAAAGACTCAAAAGGGGTCAATTGAATATTTTGATTCCGAGGGTAAAAACAAGTCGTATAAAATTGCGCCGTCCGTTGATGTCATAAAAAACGGAGGACTGCTTAAAAGTTATACAAAAGAGGATATTTGTCCCAAAAACGGATGTGTCAGGTTGATTGACAATGACGGCGATAGGCGCGCGGATGTTGTTTTTGTGTATGATTTTAAAACTTTGGTTGCCGATAATATATCATACCGAACGGGTATCATATATGATAAAAGAAGTACCGGAATGAGCATATTAACGGATGACGCCGATAAGACGGTCGATATTTATAAAGACGGTGTTTCGACCGAGCTTTCGAATTTGAGTGACGGTGATATGATAAGCTGGTATGAATCATCGGACAAAAAGTATATTTATGTTACGGCATCATCAAAACAGGTATCGGGCAATACCGATTCGATAAACGAAGGAGAAAGGATTATCGGTATAGGCGGAAAAACTTATGACTTGTCCGACAGCTTTATCGATGCGATAAATGATGGATTTGAGCTTATGCCCAAAACGGGACGAATTTATACATATTTGATTGATTCGTTCGGTAAAGTTGCGGCGATACTCGAAAGCTCATATCACAGCGGAAGTATATACGCGTATGTGACAAATGCGGCTGATACCGGCGTTTTTGAAAAACAGTATAAATTAAAATTATTCTGTCAGGACAATGAATGGAAAGAGCTTTATTTAAAAGATAAAGTTACTTGGAACGGTACAAAAAATGTCAAAGGCGAGAATGTTGTCGAAAATACTCTGAAATCCGCAGACGGCACAGTTGTTCCTCAGCTGATTGAATATAGCATAAATGCGAATGATGAGATATTTAAAATAAACACCGCTGTCGACAGGGCGGCCGCGACCGACCCGACAGACCTGCTTTGTCTTGACGCAAGCGGAGAGGAACGTTATAAAAACGTTAATAAATCACTCGGTTCTCAGCACTTCGTTTCGCAGTCAAAAATTTTTATGATACCGACCGATTTGAGTCAAGAGGATTTCTTCCGTTCGGTATCGACATCGGCATTGTATACGGGAAGCAAGTATAACGCGGATTTTTATAACGAAGAGTACGCTGTTCCCGAGGTAGTGGTTATACATACCGATGATAACTATTCAAAAGACCCGGGAAAGTTAAAGAGCTTTTTTGTTGTTGACAGCATAGGAACCGAAATTAATAAAACAAGCGGTGAAACGGTTACGTTTGCGGATGGTTTATATGACGGGAAAGTATCACATATTATCTTTGCCGATGATTGCAAGACGGATGAATTCGACAGGGGCGATGTGATACAGTTTACAACAGGAAAGAACAATATGGTGGTAAACGCAGCCAAGAGATTTGACGCATCATCGCCGACAGACGGTGATGACGGCGGATTTAACGCCGATACCCGTTTGATAACGGGAAAAATCGTTCATATAAACAGAAACACAAACCTTGTCGGAATCAGTATTGATTCAAAGGATTCGGTTGATAAGAACACGAAATGGGTAAGCGTGTCGGGGCAGTCGGTTAAATATTATCTTTATGATAAAAAGAAGAATTCAGTGAGAGTTTCAAAGCTCTCTGAACTTGAAAAAGGTATGCCGATAATCGCGCGGCTTGTTCAAGAACAGCTTTTCGAAATTGCGGTCGTATCGGAATAAGAAAAAGAAACATAGAAAAAGCAGGGACATCACCCTGCTTTTTTTCTATGTTGGTACAGTTTTGAATCTTATTCGATTATTTCTGCCTTTTCGATAACGATAGGCGTTTCGGGTTTTCCGCTTGCGTCACGTTTAACCTTTAAAAATCCATCGATTACGTCCATTCCTTCGATAACCTCACCGAATGCGGCATAGTTCCCGTCAAGCGAAGTTTGAGAATCATAGCAGATAAAGAATTGGCTCGTTGCCGAATTCATATCTTGACTTCGCGCCATTGAAACGACTCCGCGGGTATGAGAGAGTGTGTTTTGTTCAAATCCGTTTTTGGCGAATTCACCTTTAATCTTGGCGTCGCTGCCGCCGGTGCCGTTGCCTTTGGGGTCGCCGCCTTGCGCAACAAAGTTGTCGATTACGCGGTGAAATGTTAAACCGTTATAAAAGCCTTCGCTTACAAGCTTGGTAAAGTTCTTACAGGTTTCGGGTGCATATTGAGGTTCGGTTTTTATAATAAACTCTCCGCCGTCTTTCATAGTAAATTTAATTTTGCGAGACGGTTCATCAACCGTGGATTGTGCGCCGCTATCGGTGTTCTCTTGAGGTTTTGTATTTGTGTTATCCGAACCGCTGCCGCAGCCGGCAACGGCAATGCACAAAATAGCTGATATAACAGCCAATAAAACTTTTTTAATTGTGTTCAACTTACTTTTAAACATTTAATTCAAATCCTTTCATTTCATTTTTTATAAGCCGTCGGCAATATCCGAAATCATTCGTTTTTGCAACGGACTTCCTATTATAAATATGAGCGCATCAATACAAATAATATATATCAAAGCTTTAATATCAAACGTGCCGTACAATAGCACGGAACGGTAACCGTTTACAAAGACTGCGCCGGGGGTATATTTAATTATACCGGCAGGGAATGAGGCGTTTTGTGATAACCGCCAGAATACGGGGGTTATCCAAAAGCATATATTTAATCCTATGCCGACAATATTTTGCATATCCTTAAATTTTGCACAAATCAATGCAAATATGCGTCCGACGGAATACACGAACAAAAAAATTGCCGCACTCCATAGAGGAAGGTATATCCACGCGGACGAAAACGTGTTTTCGTATACGCACAAAGCCAAGACGATTGCCAAAAATATTATATGAGCGAAGATACAAGATATTGCTCTTATCCGTAAAACAGAGGGTTTGTTAAACCCCGTCTTTTTTATAAGATAAGCATAATCGCGAAAAGCGGACGTCATCGATTTTATTCCCTCGGAAATAAAAAGCCATGCCGATATTCCGACCGAGAGCCAAAGATAATAATGGCAATCGTCACTCCACGAAAAATTCGCCGCAACCGAATATACAAACCAATATACCATTACGTTTACAATGGGTTCGACACCTGCCCATATAAAGCCGAAAACAGAACCGGCATACTTCGCCTTAAAGTCATAGACCGCAAGACGCAATATTGTCAAAGTTCTGTTTTTTAAAGAGTTTTTCGGCTTATTCATATTTATTCAGCTGTCCGTTCTCGGACTTGTTCCAGCTCGGAAGTCCGTTTATTATCGCGTGCATAATTTTTGTCTTAAAAAACTTGTCCTCACGCGATTTTTGATTAATAAAATCCTTCATATCCTGGCGTTTTGAGTGTCCGTCCATCGGACAGTTGCTCGGAACGATAGGAAGCCTTTGCGATGCGGCAAAGCTTTTTATATCGCCCTCGGGCATATACAAAAGCGGACGGATAACATATATATCGCGGCGGGACAGATATGTTACGGGCGAAAAACAATTAATTCTTCCCTCATAGAAAAGGGAGAGGAAGAATGTTTCGATAACGTCCTCTCTGTGATGTCCGAGTGCAACCTTGTTGCATCCCAGCTCAACAGCGAGGTCATTCACACCGCCGCGGCGCATTTTGGCACAAAGCGAACAAGGGTTCTTTTCTTTGCGTATGTCAAAAATTATTTCCGCGATGTCTGTTTTCTTTACGATATATTCAACATTGAGTTCTTCGCAAAGCTTTCGTACCTCGGCAAAGCTTACGTTTGGGTGTCCCATATCGAGCGAAACGCCTATCACATCAAAATGCGCCGGATAAAAACGCCTGAGTTCCGCCAGAGCGTAAAGCAAGGTAAGACTGTCCTTGCCGCCGGATATACCGACGGCAATTCTGTCTCCATTGTTTATCATTCCGTAATCATCGACCGCACGCCTGACTTTGCTCAATATTTTCTGAAGTTTATTTTCCATAGTTTATGTCATCCTGTCTGTCATTATTTAACTCTGCGGTATTTGATATGCACAGCGTTATTCGGTTTCAGAATTCGGGTTACTTTCCGATTCCGACGCGTTTTCGGTTTCTGCTTCGGCATTCTGCGGAGCATCATCTTGGGAAGCCGTTTCAGAATCGGCTTCTTCGCCGTCGGGCTTTGTGCTTTCGGATTCATCATCCTTTTGAACACTTGCACCGCTGACAACCTTTACGCCCTCTGCAAGACGAACAAGTCTGACACCCTTTGTAACACGGCTGTACGTGCTGATGTCTTCGCTGTCGATTCTGATAACAACGCCCTCAGAGGTAATAAGAATAATGTCATCCTCGGGGGTTACAATGCCCATTCCCGAAATCATACCGGTATCCTCGCTTATGCGATATGTCATCATTCCTTTACCGCCGCGGTTTTGAACTTTATATTCGGAAATATCCGTCTTTTTGCCGTATCCGTTTTCGCTTATGGTAAGCAGCTTTCCGCCATCACGAGCGATACACATTCCGATGATATAGTCTGTGTCGGAAACCGTCATTGCGCGAACACCTCTCGAAACACGTCCCATTGAGCGGACATCATTTTCGTTAAAGCGTATTACCTTTCCTTCGTGAGAGCCGACGAATATGTCATCGTTGCCCGATGTCATCGCAACACCGATAAGTTCATCGTCATCATCCAGACGTATTGCGATTTTACCGGCTTTCGGCGCATTGCTGTATTCCATAAGGTCGGTCTTTTTGATAACGCCCTCGCGAGTGCACATAAGCAGGCTTTTACCCTCCTCATATTGGCGAACGGGGATTACCGCCGAAATTCTTTCATCGGGTTCGATTGCGAGAATATTTATTATCGGCGTACCTTTTGCATGTCTGCCTGCCTCGGGAATTTCGTAAGCTTTGATTCTGTACATTTTTCCTTTATTTGTAAAGAACAAAATGTGTGCGTGCGTTGACGACACAAACATATTGCTTATAAAATCCTCTTCTTTTGTCGAAAGACCGATTATGCCTCTGCCGCCGCGCTTTTGGCTCTTATATGTGTCAACGGCAAGACGTTTTACATAACCTTGGTGTGTAACCGTGATTACGTTATCCTCTTCGGCGATAAGGTCTTCAATATCAATGTCATCGGGGATAGGCTCAATGCCCGTACGTCTTGCATCGCCGAATTTTTCGCCGATTGCGCTAAGCTCGTCTTTGACGATTCCGAGTACAAGGCTTTCGTCCGAGAGAATCTCGGTTAAGTGTGCGATGAGTTTTACGAGTTCGTCATACTCTTTATCAATTTTTTCACGTTCCATACCGGCAAGTCGGGCAAGACGCATATCCAAAATCGCCTGCGCCTGAATATCGGTAAGCGAAAAACGATTCATAAGTTTTTCTTTGGCATCGTTATAGCTGTTTCGGATTGTTTCGATTACCTCATCAATGTTATCGAGAGCAATTTTTAATCCCTCTAATATATGAACTCTGGCTTCTGCCTTTGCCTTGTCGAATTTGGTTCGTCTGGTTATAACCTCTTCCTGGAATTTCACATAGTGTTCGAGAACCTGTTTGAGGTTTAAAACCTTGGGGTCGGTTTGATTTACAAGGGCGAGCATTATTACGCTGAATGTGTCTTCGAGCTGGGTATATTTATAAAGCTGATTCAAGACAATTTGTGCGTTTGCGCCCGTTTTAAGCTCAACCACTATACGCATACCGTCACGGTCGGATTCATCGCGCAAGTCGGAAATACCCTCAACGCGTTTATCATGTACAAGCTCGGCAATTTTTTCGATAAGGCGAGCTTTGTTGACCATATAGGGTATTTCGGTAATAACGATTTTATGTCTGTTTTCTTTCCAGTCAACGATTTCCGCTCTTGCGCGAACGCGCAGCTTGCCGCGGCCGGTGTGATATGCCGAACGGATTCCGGCTTTACCCATTATAAGACCGCCGCTCGGAAAATCGGGACCCGGGATGTGTTCCATAAGTTCGTCAACGGTAATATCGGGGTTGTCTATCAATGCGATGATACCGTCGATTACCTCACCCAAATTATGAGGCGGAATATTTGTCGCCATACCTACCGCGATACCGTTTGAACCGTTTACCAACAAATGCGGTATTCTTGACGGCAGGACAATAGGCTCTTTTCGGGTTTCGTCAAAGTTCGGCATAAAGTCAACCGTATCTTTTTCAATATCGGTAAGCATATTAAGCGACAGCTTTGACATACGCGCCTCGGTGTATCTGTAAGCCGCGGCGGGGTCGCCGTCAACCGAACCGAAGTTACCGTGACCGTCAACGGTCGGGTATCTCATTGCGAAGTCTTGTGCCATACGAACGAGAGCGTCGTATACGGACGCGTCACCGTGCGGATGGTATCGGCCGAGAACGTTACCGACGGTAGTAGCACACTTTCTGTACTCTTTGTCGGGGGTTAGTCCATCCTCGTGCATTGCGTATAAAATTCGTCTGTGAACGGGTTTAAGGCCGTCTCGAACATCAGGAAGTGCGCGTCCCACAATAACCGACATTGCATAATCGATATAGGACTTTCGCATTTCGCTGTTCAGCTCAACAGGTATAATTTTGAGTTTTGACTCATCAAAAATTCCTTCGGGCATATTTTATCTCTCCTTTGAGTTTATATTCACGCCGTGCGGCGTGTTCTTAATTGTTATCAAAATATGTATAAAGAAAAAACTCCTATCCTTTTTATATTCGCCGAAAATTTAAAAAATCCTTTTAAATCCGCAAAAATATTTGATAATTTTAAAATATGTATCCTTTTTGTCCTTTTTTGACCCGAGAGCGAATACAATATTTTAATGCGGATAAAATAAAAACATATAAATCAACCGAGGTGATATGCTAATGAAAGAATTTCAATATAAAATAAAAGACGGTGTGGGAATCCACGCCAGACCTGCCGGCTTGCTGGTGAAAGAGGCGGAAAAGTTTTTGTCGGATATACAGATAAAAATGTCGGATGGCAGGTCGGCGGACGCAAAGCGGCTTTTCGCCCTTATGGGGCTTGGTGCGGCAAAGGACGATGTTATAACGGTAAGTATAAGCGGTGAGGACGAAGAGGTCGCCGCTGCGGCAATAAAAGTGTTTTTAGAGAAAAATCTTTGACAAACAAGGCTCTCGGAATCAGCAACCGAGAGCCTCGTTATACTTTATTCGTTTATCATTCGGTCAATATCGCGGCGAAGGCGCAATATTATGCGTTTTTCAAGCCTTGATATATATGATTGAGAAATCCCGAGCATATCGGCGACCTCTTTTTGAGTTTTTTCAACGCCGTTTTTGCCTATGCCGAATCTAAGCTCCATAATTCTGCGTTCGCGTTCGGAAAGCCGCCCGAGAGCAATCCCGAGCAGTTTTCTGTCGGTCTCTGCCTCAATCTCTTTTTGTGTTAAGTCCTCATCCGTTCCAAGAATGTCCGACAGCAAAAGTTCATTTCCGTCCCAGTCAACATTTAACGGTTCGTCAATCGATACCTCTGTTTGTTTGCCGTTATTTTTACGAAGATACATAAGTATTTCGTTCTCGATACATCGTGATGCGTAAGTCGCGAGCTTTATGTTTTTGTCTGTGTTAAAGGTGTTGATTGCCTTTATAAGCCCGATACTGCCTATTGAAACAAGGTCGTCTATCGGGATACCCGTGTTTTCGAATTTACGGGCTATGTACACAACGAGCCGCAGATTGTGCTCAATGAGAATCTTTCGCGCCGCGGCGCGTTTATCGGGATTCGAAAGGTCGTTCAAATAACGGTTTTCAATATCCTTGGAAAGAGGCGGAGGAAGTGTTTCGCCGCTGCCTACATAGTGCACTTCGCCGAGAATAAGCCGTCTGAGCAGGTTTGCCGCCGCAGCGGGGAGGAATGTGAGCTTGGATAAAAATTCAAATTTTTTGGTGAGTATCATTGTTTATCTTCCTTTCCGAAGTTTGGTTTTTGTACTTAAATATATTAATGCCCGACAGAATATTCTCTCCGTTCGCGGTCGGCAATATATCCTCGGTTGCATCGGGATTTATAATTGCGTTATACAGACCGTCCCGACTTAATTTGTTTAAAGACAGGACAACGGGAGAGGGATTTTTGAGACGATACGATTCATTTTCCCCTTCGGTTTTTTCGGGGAAAATCAAAGGCAGTGATTTTTCTCCGGCTGCGGTCAAAACGGTTATTTCGGAGTTGATGGGCGGAATATCGGCAAAAATCCTTTTATCGGCAACAATAACTGCATCGCCGCTCAACGGTTCACAAAGGCAGCATCCGGTGTCGATAAGCGCTTTCAGCCGATAGCACCTGTTTAAATATGTAACATCTATATCCATAATCATACGTTCTCTCGAAAGATTTCGAATCGTCATTTTTTTCATCAGTCTCAGCATAGAGTATAATAATATGCATCCGATAACCGAAATTAATGGCGTTGCGTTGCCAAATCCATTATTCGGTGATGTTATGTAATCATACGGAGATTCCGTATAGGATATGGCGTACATTATACCGCCCAGCAACAGAGCGGAACACCAAAATACCGCAAAGGTTTTCGGATAACCCGATTTTCCGAAAACAAAAAGCAAGGTTAAACAGCATACTGTTGCTTTAGGAATGATTCCGTATAAAAACGAAACGCTCTCAAAAACAGAGCCGAGCGAATACAGAGATAGAAAGACCGCACCGAGCATAATCCTTATACAGCCTGTATTTCGTTTGGTAAAGAGCTGTACAAAGAATAACAGTGCGCTGTCCGCAAAGAAATTTATCATAAACAGACTGTCGATATATACGGTCACCTAAATCACCTCACTTTTTTGCCTGTCTTGATTATATTATACTATTTATAACAAAAAAATTTTGTCAAAACATAGGGCGTAAATAATTTTCCGAACGACACAAAAAGAGCCGATTCTTATATTTTCGACTCGGGGTGATATTTTGTGATAGTATAAGTGAAAAAACACGGAAAACAAATTAATTTTTCGAGTAAATCTGTAAAGTAAATTTGCTATACAGATAAAAGTTAATTTTAAATAATTTGCCATAACATCAGCAATAATTTAAAATATTAATTTGATTTTCATTGTAAAGCAAAAATGCTTTACAATGAAAATTACAGTTTTTGAATATTAATGCCGACAGATGACAGCTTTTTATCAAAATTTTCATATCCGCGTTCAATATGGTCGATGTTACATATCTCGGTTTCGCCTTGTGCGACGAGGGCGGCAATAACCAATGCCGCACCGGCGCGCAAATCTGTTGCCTTGACTTTGGCACCGCTGAGTTTTTTTATTCCGTCGATTACGGCGGTTCTGCCGTCGGTTTTGATTTTTGCACCCATTCTCAAAAGTTCGGGGACTTGCATAAACCTGTTTTCAAAGACGGTTTCCACAACCACTCCCGTTCCGTCCGCAACGCTCATAAGCGACATAAATTGTGCCTGCATATCGGTGGGAAAACCGGGATACGGAAGTGTCTTTATATCCACGGCGCGGAATTTTTCGCACGGCAGGATTTCAATACTGTCATACTTTGTTTTATAACGGTCGGTAACCGAGTTGTGACAGACGGATTCGTTTATTTCAAACCCCATTTCATTCAGTTTGGCAACTATGGGTTTCAAGTGTCCGCAAATCACGTTTTCAAGAGACAGTCTGCACCTGCTCGCCGCGGCCGCGAGTAAAAAAGTTCCCGCCTCTATACGGTCGGGAATTACCGTATATTCAACCGAGTGCAGCTTTTTGACACCGTTTATAACAATTGTTTCGCACCCTACGCCGTGTATATCCGCACCCATTGCACAGAGAAAATCGGCAAGGTCTGTCACTTCGGGTTCGGTGGCAGCGTTTTCGATAATTGTTTGCCCATGTGCCAGACACGCGGCGGTCATAATATTTTCCGTTGCGCCCACGCTGGGAAAGTCAAGGTATATTTTGGCTGAGTTCAGCCTGTCGCACTTTAATTCGACATATCCGTGACCCTGCTTTATTTTTGCACCCATTGCCTTAAAACCTTTAAGGTGCAGGTCGATAGGTCTTGCGCCGATGGCACAACCGCCGGGCATGGGAATTTTAATTTTGCCGCGCTTGGCAAGAAGCGGACCGATTATCAAAAATGATGCGCGAAGTTTTGTTGCGCTGTCGAGATTGTTTGATTTTAAAGAGGAGGATTGCGGCTCTATCGTTAGTGTGTTTGACGCTTCGAAACTGTATTTTGCCCCCGATGCGGCAATCAGCGCGCACATATTCCGAATATCCGTAAGCTGCGGAATATTGTGCAGGGTTGTTTTTTCGTCCGATAAAAGGGATGCCGCGATAATCGGCAAAGCCGCGTTTTTTGAACCACTTATTTTTATTTCTCCCTCGGGTTTTGAACCCGGAGTAATCAAGTATGATGCCATGGTGAATAACCTCCGTTTTGCGATTTGCTGAACTAATTTGTATTATTTACAAATTTTGTTTATGTATACAGCCACGCATAAATTAAAGGTGGCTGCGCAATAATATTATTCGGTAAAAAATATTAAATTAAAATCGGGACATAAACCCGACAGAGAATTGCCGCAGACGGCGGTATGGCATTATCCATAATATCTCACCTCCGATTAAAACCGAATTTTTTCTGTGTATTTAGTGTTGTCCGAGCGGTGGATAATATGTGATAGAAATTGATAAAATAATTGTCACAAACGAAATAAAAAGGCTGTTTTGACAGATAAAAATCTGTTTAAAACAGCCTTTTACATTATTTAACTAAAATTAATTCAAAACTCATCAAAAACTATTTTTTGCTTTTCGAAACAGGTTTTTCCGATTTTTTATCGGTAGCATTTCGAGTTGCTTTTGCTTTGGAAGCAGCCGATGCTTTAACGCTTCCCGAGGGAACATTCTTTTTCTTTTCGGCCGTGCTTGCCAAAGGCTTTACCGCTTTCGAAGGGGTCTTAACCTCTGTGCTTTTTGCACTCGCGGAAGTCTCGGATGTCTTTGCCAGCTTTTGGGTTTTGGTTTCCGCTTTCGGTTCGGATTTTTTCGCCTTTGCTGTCGGTTTGGTTTCTTTCGGTGTCTTTGGTGTTGCTTTTTTTACCTGCGGCTTGTCCTGAGGTACGATTCCGCAAATCGCAGCAGCGGCAGAGCGATTTCCGTAAATTTCAGCCAACCCTTTGGATAAGGCATCATCTAAGCTGAGCCGACCGTCCGTTAATTTTAAAAATGTCTGATACGAGAGCGAAACGGCAGCATCGTTGTCAAAATAATCATACGGTTGAACATCTAAAAATCCGTCGGAATATTTCAGATAAAAAATTCCGTGTGAATCTTTGTTAGTAAGCGTGACCTGAATTGCAAAGCTGTCGTAATCCTGAGAAATCTTTGCTTTTCCGTCAAGCTTTTCTTTAATTTTATCGAACGCCTGGATATAAGTCATAAATTTCACCAACCTTTTCAGTATTAGAATTTTGCCGAAACAAATTTCTTTTTTATAAAGTATATCACCAATACCATTTTATGTCAATAGCGTATTTGACTTTGTTTATGCTATTTGTTTAAAGCGGATACAAAATGTTTGTGCAAGCTGTATATTTCTGTGCAATTGTGCATTATATAAGCGCAGAATTTGATTTTTTATGTAAGTAAAAAACAAATTCAAAAAATATTTTATTTTTCTATTGAAATTATTGAGGTTTTTTGGTAAAATAGATATAATATTGATAAAAAAGTCGGAAAATATTTCCGAAAGACATTTAAAAGACATTAAGAGGTAGATAACCGTATGAATAATTCAAAAAAAAGAATTATTACAGATTGTGCAATCTGCGCCGCTTTGACCGTGATATTGACGGTTGCGGCGATATATGTACCGCCGATTTGGTTTATAACATATTTTGTGTGCGGAACGCCTGTTGCGTACATTGTGTTCAAACACGGACTTTCGGCAGGTGTGATAACCGCGCTGTGCGCCGTTTTATCGGTTATGGCTGTTGTAAATATCGGGGTCGGCGTTATCGCTGCGGCCGCTGTTTATATTTTGCCTGCGCTTGTGTTTTCGGGTTGTTACAAAAAATTCGGAGCGAACGGCTTTTATTCGACGCTTTGCTCTGCGGCGATTGTTTATCTGATTATTTTTACCTTGCTTGCAAGAACCCTGAACGGTGACGGAAACGGTATTCGTGATATGCTTACGGCATCGGCGGGGTCGGTAACGGAATCGTTTAAACAATCTTTTGCGGCAGCCGGGAGAGATTTTTCTTCATTCGAGAAAATCTTTTCCGATGCGTTTGAAATGACAATCGAAATGATTTTAAGGTATATACCGGCGATTTTGATATGCGCTTCTGTCGTTTCGGCATACATTATGATTATGATTAACATCTTTATCATAAAACGCTTTACGGGGGCGAATATAGAATATCCTCCGTTTTGCACAATCGGCGGAACGCGGCGAATGTGCTTTGCGACAATGATTGCATATGTTGTCGCTCTGCTTTCGGATGAAAAATCAATTATCGGAATAACCGCGGCAAATGCGGCGGCGATTTTTACCGCAGCTTTCACAATATGCGGACTTTCAACGGTTGATTTTATGTTCAGGAATAAAGTTCAATCGGGATACGCGCGTGCGGCGATATATGTCGGCACAATGGTTATAGGCTTTCCGCTTTTATCGTTGGCGGCCGAAATAATTGCTTTTCTCGGCTTTTTTGACGCAATGAATTCGATACGAAGCTTTATTATTTTTGTAAACAGAAACACGAATATCCGAAACGGAAATATTTTAAAACGTTCGGACAGAGGTGAACAAGACAGTAAACACGACAATCCGAGTGATTCGGACAGGTCGGACGGAAACGGTAATAACGAGCGGAGGCAGTAAGGCTTATGAAAGGCATCGGTAAAAGAAGTGATACAAAAAAATCTTCGCGGTCTGTAATTGAGGACAATCTTATAAGATTTGAACTTCGCAGCGGAGCGAGAAACACCGTAATATGCAGCGCCCTGTTAATTATTCTGGGCGTTATAGGCTTTTGTTTGGGAATAAAAGACGCCTACCTTGCGATAAGAATTATTTCGATAATTTCGTTTATTGCCGGGGTGATGATTTTTGTTTCGGGCATAATTCTTATGATGCGCCGCAGAAACAATCTCTTTAAATATATTGAGCGGTTTTCGTTCGGCGTAAACAATTCGATAAAGGCGGCGGTATTGAGCTTTCACGACCCCATTACCGTTGTAAACGAGAATGGAATTATACAGTGGTACAACAAGAAATTTTCAGAGCTGTGCGGCGAAAAAAATCTTTACGGCGCGGATTTAAAACAAATTTTTCCGGAAATCAGCCTTTCGGCTTTCCTCGGCGGCAGCCGTTCTGTTTGCGGATTTTCGTATAACGGTCGGGATTTTATTCTGCACGGTGATGCAATTGTTTGTTCAGCCAACGATAATGAAACAACGCTGATAAGCATAAGCTTTTCGGATATTAGCGATGTTACTCGTTTGCAAAAGCAGATAGAGGATAAAAAAGCTGTTGTCGTCCATGCGATAATCGATAACTATGACGAGGTTTTAAAAGAAACGCCGAATACCAATCACGGAATGCTCGTCGGTGACATTGAACGCTGTATAAGCCTTTGGGTTGAAAAAGGAGAAGGTATTTATCGGCGTTATGAGCGCGATAAGTTCATTATATTATTTGAGGACTCAAAATTCGAGATGCTCGCCGGTGAACGATTTACCGTATTGAGTGACATAAAAGAGATAAATCAGCAAAACAAAATACCCGTTACACTGAGCATAGGCGCGTCTACCGCCGGGGATAATCTCAAAGAGAATGAAATCATTGCGTCATCAGCATTGGATATGGCCCTCGGACGCGGCGGCGACCAAGCAGTATTGAAAGATGTAAGCGGTTATAAGTTTTACGGCGCGAGAAGTCTCGGCGTTGAAAAGACAACCAAGGTTAAAGCGAGAGTTGTGGCACACAATTTGTGTTCGCTGATAGATTCCGCCGACAAAGTAATACTTATGGGACATAAAAATTCCGATTATGACAGCTTTGGCGCAGCAATCGGTTTATACCGCGCGGCGGTTGACAGAAACAAAAAGGCATATATCGCAATGAACCGCGGGATATGTAATGTTGAAGAGATTTTACCAGATATTTTGATGCACGAGGAATATTCGGACTGTATCATAGGACATGACAGAGCAATGGCGATTACGGATGAAAACACTTTGCTGATTATTGTGGATACACACAGAGCCGCTATGGTTGAATACACCGAACTTTTGTCACAAACAAAAAAAGTTGCTCTTATCGACCATCACAGACGCTGTGAAGATTTTATAGATAACACCGTTTTGACATATCACGAGCCTTACGCATCGTCAACGTGCGAAATGGTGACAGAAATCCTTCAATATATGGATTCGACCCACGATATATCGGTGTATGAGGCAGAGGCTTTATATTGCGGAATATATATGGATACCAAGGCTTTTACTTTTAAAACGGGTGCGAGAACCTTTGAGACGGCGGCGTATTTGAGAAAGAAAGGCGTTGACCCCGTTGGAGTCAGAAAGCTTTTCCGCAACGATATATCTATGTATATTCAAAAATCAAAGATTATCAGCAATGCCAAGGTGTATCGCGACAATATTGCGATTGCGATATGTGACGAGCCGACAAAAAATGTTTCAATTGTTGTTGCACAGGCGGCGGATGATTTGCTTAACATAAACGGCGTTGAGGCGGCTTTTGTACTTGCGCAAGTTGGTACGAGGGTTATTATAAGCGGTCGCTCTCTCGGGGCGATTAATGTTCAGCTTATTTTAGAAGTACTCGGCGGCGGAGGCCACAGCACCATTGCCGGTGCACAGCTCGAAAACAACAGCTTATCCATTGCCGAGCTTAGGCTTCATAACGCAATTGATGAGGTTTTATTTGAATAAACCGTTTTAAACGCATTCCGTTTCGGTTCGCATTCGGAATGACAGTAATATTTTTGCGGACGGAAAGGTGATTAACAATTATGAAAGTAATTTTGACAAAGGATGTAAAATCGCAGGGCAAAAAAGGCGATTTGATTAATGTAAGCGATGGCTATGCGAATAATTTCCTGTTGCCTAAGGGTTTGGCCGTGCCTGCCACAAAACAGGCGGTAAATGAGCTTGAAGGTAAAAAAGGTGCGGAACAATATCATAAAAATGTTGAGGAACAAAAGGCGAAAAATATTGCCGACAGACTCAGTGAGATAAAAGTTTCGCTGTCCGCAAAAGCCGGAAAAGAGGGTAAGCTTTTCGGCTCGATTACCTCAAAGGATATTGCCGAGGCTTTGGAAAAACAGTTTAACATAAAAGTTGATAAGCGTAAGATTGACCTGCCCGACGGAATAAAGACCTGTGGCATAAGAGAGGTAAAGGTTACGCTTTATCCCAAAGTGGTCGGAACTTTTAAAGTTGAAGTAACAGAGTTAAAATAAGCGATAGAAAAATTTATTCGAGAGGAGGAGCGGAAAAGTGGAAGATGAATTAAACCCGAATTTTGACGCGGAATTCGGCGAACCGAATTATTCGGCGATTGCGCCGACCGAACAAGTGTCGCGGCGCGTTCCGTTCAGCGATGAGGCCGAACGTTCGGTTGTCGGTACGATGTTTTTGAATAAGGACTGTATCCCGGATGTTATCGGAATTGTTAAAGAAACCGATTTTTATACCGAACGTCATGCAGAGCTGTACAGAGCGATTTGTCAGCTTTATGACCTCGGTAAGCCGATAGACCTTGTTACATTAAAAGAACAGCTGACGTTGATGGGAACTCTTGAAAAAATCGGCGGTATTGAATATGTTGTCGATGTTGCCAACTCCGTTCCGTCAATCGAAAGTGTAAAGTACTATGCCGAGATAGTAAAGGATAAGGCTGTTCAAAGAAGTCTTATTCGTTTGGCATCGACAATAGAGGACAGCTGTTATGCCGGCAATCGTGAGACCGATGAAATAATCAAAACGGCACAGCAGGATATAATAGATATAACCCAAGGCAGGACAACCAAAGGTCTTGTTCCCCTCGGGATATATATAAACGAAAGCGTTGAGCTTTTGGATAAGCTTTCCCAAAAAAGTGATACAATAACCGGAATCCCGACGGGATTTATCGATGTTGACAAAAAGACATCGGGCTTGCATAATGCCGAGCTGATACTGATTGCCGGGCGGCCCGGTATGGGTAAGTCGAGTTTTGCGCTGAATATAGCGCAAAATGTCGCCGTACAGGCTCATAAAAACGTTGCGGTATTCAGTCTTGAAATGCCCGGCATTCAGATTGCAAACAGAATGTTATCATGTGAGGCGAAGATAAGTTCCGAAAGGATAAAAAAGGGTGACCTTCGCGATGAGGACTGGGGTAAGCTTGCCTCGGCAACGGAAATTCTCAGCCGAAGCGGAATTTATATAGATGATACGTCAAGTATTACCGCAACGGAGATTGGCGCACGCTGTCGAAAGCTTATGCTTGAAAAAGGACTTGATTTGGTCGTTATCGACTATCTTCAGCTTATGTCCGCATCGGGGCGCGGCGGCGGAAACCGTTCGCAAGAGGTTGCCGAGATTTCGAGAAGTCTTAAAGTCCTTGCAAATGATTTGAACATACCTCTTATCGCTCTGTCACAGCTCAGCCGTTCGTCCGATAAGGAAAAAAGAGAGCCTGTTTTGAGTGACCTTCGTGATTCGGGTGCGATAGAACAGGATGCGGATATAGTAATCTTTCTTCATCGTGACGGTTATTATAACCCTGATTCGGAAGAGCCGAACAAGACAAAGTGCAACTTTGCCAAATACAGAAACGGTGAGGTCGGACCTGTCGATTTGACGTGGCTCGGCGAATACACTTCTTTTTCGGATTGGAGCGGTCGCAGTGAGTAAAACGGATAATGAAATATTGCTTGATGTAAAAGCCGCAATCACTGAAAACGGATTGATTGAAAAAGGCGACAAAGTTCTGGTTGCCCTGTCGGGCGGTGCGGATTCGGTTTGCCTTCTCGATTTGCTTTGCAGACTCAGGGGTGAACTTTCATTCGATATTGCCGCTGCGCATTTAAATCATATGATACGCGGTGATGAGGCGAATCGCGATGAAGCATATGCGGCTGAGCTTTGTACACAACTCGATATTCCGTTTTATGCCGAAAGGTCGGATGTGCCGAGAATTGCAAAAGAAAAGGGCGTATCCGAGGAGCTTGCCGGGCGCGAGACAAGATACGACTTTTTCGCTCGGGTTTGTCGAAAGAACGGTTTTAACAAAATTGCAACGGCTCACAATAAAAATGACCGTGCGGAAACCGTTTTAATGCGGATTATGCGCGGCACGGGCATAGACGGATTGGGCAGTATTAAATACAAAAGAGATAACATAATCCGTCCGATTTTGGGCGTTGAACGCAAGGATATTGAAAGCTATTGCGCGGAGAGAAACTTAAAGTTTTGTACCGATTCGACAAACTTTGAGTCCGAATACACGAGAAATAAAGTCAGAAATGAGCTTTTGCCGATGATTGAAAAGAATTTCAATCCCGGAATAGTATCGACACTATGCCAGCTCGCCGATAACGCGTCTGAGGATGCCGCATTTATAAATGGCTATGCAAAGCGGCTTTATCAGCGGATAAACAGTCCTCTTCCGAAACGAAAACCTGTTGTGCTTGATATAAAATCGCTTAAATTTGTCGAAAAAAGCATAAGAAACAGGCTTATCTTGATTGCCGCACGAGAAGTTATGGGTGACGGATACTCGCCCGAGAGGGTGCATTTTGAAAGCGTAAACGCTCTGCTTGACAAAGAAACGGGCGCGGTGGCGGTTTTGCCATCGGGACTTCGCGTGAATGTGAAATACGGCTGGCTTGAATTTATTACGGAAGCAGAAGAACAAGAGCTGATGAAATCGCACAGCTATTCGTATGAGATAGATTTGGACGATGTGATAAAGACGGATGTTACCGACATCGGCCAAATTACGGTTGCGCGACCGGATTTAAAAGATTCGGACAAAGCAACGTCAATCGATGATTTTAATATAAGAATGAGTGTTACCGACCCGCATACAAAACTCGGTAAGAACCAGATGATGCTTGATTTTGATATGCTGGAGGACAAAACACTTTGTATAAGAAACAGGCGTATCGGTGATAAAATCATTCTTTTTAAGGACGGCAGACGCAAAAAGCTTAAAAGCTATTGGATAGATAAAAAAGTTCCGCAAAGCCAACGGGGTAAAATTCCGCTGCTTTGCGCGGATAATGAAATAGCAGCAATTATCGGTGACAGAGTTGCCGAAAACTATAAAGTAAAAAAATCCACTCAAAGGGGGCTTTTGATCAGTTATGGGTCAAAAAATGAAAATAGGTAAAATTATGATAAAGGAAAACGAGCTGAATGCTCGCGTTTCGGAATTGGCAGAGATGATAAACAAAGATTACGGCGACCGTGAACTTGTTGTAATCGGAGTTTTAAAGGGTTGTTTCGTGTTTATGGCGGATTTGGTAAAAAAACTCAAGTCTGATGTCAGAGTTTATTTTATGGAAATTTCGAGCTATCAGTCCGGAACGGTCAGCAGCGGAAAAATCACTATCAAAAAGGATTTGGATGTTGATATAGAGGGCAAAGATGTATTAATAGCAGAGGATATAATCGATTCGGGAAATACGCTTTCACAGCTGACGGAAATATTGAAAGAGCGCAAGCCGAATTCGATTAAGGTCTGCACTTTGCTCAGCAAGCCGGCACGCCGCCAAGTTGAGTTTGAGGCCGATTATACAGGTTTTGAAATAGAAGATAAATTTATTATTGGTTACGGTTTGGACTGTGGCGAACAGTTCAGACAGTTGCCATACATAGCGGAGGTCGAATTATATGATTGATAAGATTAAAGAGTACACAGACGATGCCGTTGATTTTGCGGTGCCGTACATTCAATCGGCTCATAAAAAGGCCGCAAAGAACGCCAAGTTTCTGAAGAAATATTTATTTAAAAATGCGAGGAACAAAGTCAAAGCCGCAAAGAGATACAGATTTATTACCAAACTCAAAAGGGTATTGGAACTTGTTTCATCGGCTTTATTGCTTGCCGCATCGGTTTTGGCGCTTGTATCGCTGATTAAGATTAAGATTGACGATAATAATGCTGATTAACAAACTTTAAAAAGTGAGCGTTTTATACCCAAACGGTATAATTAAATAAAATTTGACAGCTTTGCGCCGCAGAATGCGGCAGATAAGGAGATTAATATGGATATTACAACTATGTTTTCCGAAAAGGTTTCACAGCTTGAAGGTTCAGCTATCAGAGAAATGTTTAAGCTGATGGCAAAGCCGGGAATGATTTCATTTGCCGGCGGTTCGCCGGATTCCGCGCTGTTCCCCAACAACGAATTGTCGGAAATAGCAGCGGAAATATTGCGTGACCACGGTGCGGAGGCTCTGCAATACGGTATTACAGAGGGATATACCCCTTTGCGCAATTGGGTGGTTGACAGACTTACCTCACAGGGGATAGATTGTTGTTTTGATAACACAATCATCGTATCGGGCGGACAGCAAGGCATTGACCTTGCCGCAAAATCGCTGCTCAACGCCGGTGACGGAGTAATATGCGAAGAACCGAGCTTTATCGGCGGTCTTAACTGTTTTAAATCATACAATGCAGAGATTTACGGCGTTGAGGTTAAGGATGACGGAATAGATACCAAGGCACTTGAAGAAGTTTTAAAAACTCACGACAATATAAAAGTATTGTACACCATTGCGACATTCCAAAACCCGTCGGGTATAACTATGTCGCTTGAAAAGCGCAAGGAGATTTTGGAACTTGCCGAGAAATATAATTTTGTGATTTTTGAGGATAATCCCTACGGCGAACTTCGTTTTTCGGGTCAACCCGTGCCGACAATCAAGTCGCTTGACAAGTACGGCAGAGTGGTATATTTCGGGTCATTCTCAAAGATTTTGTCCCCGGGTATCAGAATCGGATTCACAACCGCTCCGCAAGAGCTTATAAATAAGATGGTTATATGCAAACAGGTACAGGACGTTCACACGCCCGTTATCACTCAAATGATTGCGTATGAATTTTTCACACGCTATTCAATAGAGGAGCATATAGCAAAGATTCGTGCGGCATACGGCGAAAAGTGTAACTTGATGATGAGCTTAATGGATGAACTTTTCCCGGAATGCGTATCGCATACACGCCCCGAGGGCGGAATGTTCCTGTTCTGTACAATGCCTGACGGAATTGACAGCAAAGAGCTTTTAAAAGCGGCAATAGACAAAAACGTTGCATTTGTACCGGGCGCAACCACGATGATAAACACGGATAAGATTTACAGCAGCTTTCGTATGAATTATTCGATGGCATCGAAAGAACAGATAAAACAGGGTATAACAATCCTTGCCGATGTTTTAAACGAAACGGTTAAAAATCTTTAAAAACGAGAATGCTTGATATTGTCGGTTTCCGGCATCAGCATACACAAGGAGAAAAATAATGTCAGATAATATTACACCAAAAAAGAGAATACTGAGCGGTATTCAGCCATCGGGCGCGGTAACGCTCGGAAATTACGTCGGAGCACTGCGCAACTGGGTTGAGCTGCAAAAATCGGATGAGTATGAATGTTATTTTATGCTTGCGGATTTGCACACAATTACTGTTCGCCAAGAAGCAAAGGTACTCAGAAAAAACGCAATCGATTTGCTTGCTCTGTTTCTTGCCGCAGGCATTGACCCTCAAAAAAGCCCTGTGTTCTTTCAGTCGCACGTCCCGGCACACGTTCAGCTGTCGTGGGTGTTGAACTGTAACACATATATGGGAGAGCTTTCGCGTATGACACAGTTCAAAGACAAGAGCCGAAAGCACGCCGATAATATAAACGCAGGATTATTCACATACCCCGTTCTTATGGCGGCGGATATACTTTTGTACCAAGCCGACCTCGTTCCTGTCGGAGAAGACCAAAAACAGCATCTTGAGATAACACGGGATATTGCCAAACGGTTTAACAATGCGTACAGCGAAACGTTCAAGATTCCCGAACCGTATATTCCGAAAGTCGGGGCGAGAATAATGAGCCTTCAGGATCCGACTCAAAAGATGTCAAAATCCGACCCGAACGAAAATGCGTATATTCTGCTTTTGGACAAGCCCGATGCAATCGTGCGCAAGATTAAACGTGCCGTTACCGATTCAGGTTCTGAGGTTCGCCGCGGCGAAGGCAAAGAGGGAATCGAGAACCTTATGAGCATTTACGGCGCGGTTACGGGTAAGACGATGGAAGAAACCGAAGCCGAGTTTGAAGGAAAAGGATACGGAGTATTCAAATCCGCGGTTGCCGATGCCGTTGTTGCGGCACTTGAACCGATTCAAAAGAGGTATGCAGAACTGACAGCGAGCCGTGATTATCTCGAAGATGTTTACCGCAGCGGTGCGCAGATTGCGGAGAGAACCGCGTTCAAGACGATAGCAAAGGTATATCGCAAGGTTGGATTTATACAGCTGTAATATATTAAATGCCGCTTTTATCGGCGTCATTTAATAGTTGGAGGAATGACTATGTTTTACGGAAGTGAAATGGTTTTCAGTAACAAAATATTTGTATTTTTTGCACTTGCGGTCGCGTTTTTGATTTCGTTCGCCGCAACACCGATGGTTATATCACTTGCCCATAAAATTAACGCAATTGATGTGCCTAAGGATAAGCGCCGCGTTCATAAAAAACCGATTCCGCTAATTGGCGGACTTGCGATTTTTTACGGATTTATAGTAAGCGTTTTATGCTTTGCCGAACTTGACAGAGAAACGGCAGGAATTTTGATAGGGTGCGTTATTATTGTGACGGTCGGCATTATTGATGATATTACCGATATGAAGGCAATAATCAAGCTTTTGTGCCAGATTATTGCTGCTGCGATAGTTGTTTATTCGGGCGTGCGAATCGAGATGTTTGCAAACCCGTTTGCACGCTGGTTCGGCGGACCGCCGTATATATTTATGAATTATTGGGTATCGGTTGCCGTTACGATGTTTTGGATAACGGGTATCTGCAACGCGGTTAATCTTATAGACGGTCTTGACGGTCTTGCGGTCGGCGTGTCATCGATTGCATCAATTTGTATGCTTGTTATGACGATGCTGAGTCAAAACATAAACGTTGCTATCATCACTGCGGCGGTCGCAGGCGCAGGATTCGGATTTTTGCCGTATAACTTTAATCCGGCAAAAATCTTTATGGGCGACACGGGCGCGTTGTTTTTAGGATTTATCCTTGCGTGTATATCGATTCAGGGATTCCTGAAACTTTCGGCGATAATATCATTCGCCGTGCCGATTATCGTCCTCGGACTTCCGATATTCGACACGCTGTTCGCCATTATAAGACGTGTCCTTACGGGAAGGTCGCCGATGTCACCCGACAGGGGGCATCTGCATCACAGGCTTTTGGATATGGGATTTTCTCAAAAGCAGACCGTTGCCATTTTGTACACAATAACGGCGGTTTTGTGTCTCACGGCTGTTGTAATATCGACACGCGGATATAAAAGAGGTATCTTCCTTATTTTGTCGGTTATGGTAATAATCTTAGCATCGCTCAAATTTATGAGCGAGCTTAAAAATCCCGAGCAAAATTCGGAAAGCTGTACTGCGGACAGCACAGACGAAATAAAAATCGAATCGGCAAAAACGGTTGCCGATTCAACAGAAAATAAAGAATAATTAACGATTGTGCCGCACATCGGCGCGGCAGGTCTGAAAGGAAAAATTATGAGTAAAATTCGAGTAATGTCAATATTCGGAACAAGACCGGAGGCAATCAAAATGGCTCCGCTTGTAAAGGAGTTAGAGGCTCATCCCGATAAAATCGAGTCAATAGTTTGCGTTACGGCTCAGCACCGTGAGATGCTTGACCAGGTTTTGGATATTTTTAATATCAAACCCGATTATGACCTTGATATAATGAAAAGCCGTCAAACGCTGATTGATATAGTTACGCGGTCGCTGAGCGGTCTCGATGAGGTTATGAAAGAGGCAAAGCCTGACATTGTGTTGGTTCACGGCGATACGTCAACGACTTTTGTCGGCTCGCTTGCGGCGTTTTATAATCAAATTGCGGTCGGGCACGTCGAAGCGGGACTTAGAACCTATAACAAATACTTTCCGTATCCCGAGGAGATAAACCGCAGAATAACGGGCGTGATTGCCGATATGCATTTTGCGCCGACACAGCGAAATTATAATAATCTTATATCAGAGAAAACAGACCCGTCAACTGTTTATATAACGGGCAATACAGTGGTTGACGCGCTTAAAACGACGGTTCGCGACAATTATGAATTTAAAGACGAAACCCTTGCCGGTATGGAATGGGACAAAAAGCGTGTAATCGTTATGACGGCGCACAGACGCGAAAACCTCGGTAAACCGCTTGAAAATATATGCCGCGCGGTTCGCCGAATCGTTGAAAAGTTTGATGATGTCGAGGTCGTGTACCCCGTACATTTGAACCCTGCGGTTCAAAATACGGTGCGGTCAATACTCGGCGGCGTTGACCGCGTAAAACTGATTGACCCGGTTAATGCCGATGAGCTTCATAATGCAATTAAGCGCGGCTTTCTCGTATTGACCGACTCGGGCGGATTACAGGAGGAAGCCCCGTCGCTCGGCAAGCCGGTTCTTGTCCTTCGCAACGAAACCGAACGCCCCGAGGCGGTTGAAGCGGGAACGGTAAAAATCGCAGGCGTGGACGAGGATAACATATTTAATATGACCTGTGAGCTTTTGACCGATGACGCTGCATATCATGAAATGGCAAAGGCAGTCAATCCTTACGGAGACGGTTATGCGTCAGAGAGAATCGTTGCGGCGATAATCGATAAATTTTCGGACAAATAATTGACAAATAATTTAAAAAGGCGGTTGTAAAAATGGAAGTAAGCTCAAATTTCAATAATGATTATATCGCAGTGGTGGCGGAAGAGGACGGCGTAACGATAATCGGCCTTACAAGCGGCAGAGATACAAAATTTCATCATACCGAAAAGCTTGATAAGGGCGAGGCGTTTATCTGTCAGTTCACCGATGTTACAACGGCGATAAAAATAAGAGGAAAAGCGAAAGTTCTTACCGGAATGGGAAGTTTTGAAACGGGCGAATAGAGTTCGGACGTTAAAATTCTATATAAGGCAGAGAGATAAAATATGTACAGAACAAAAATAGATGTCAGATACAGCGAAACCGATAAAATGGGAATAGTGTACCATGCGAATTATTTTCCGTGGTTTGAGGTCGCGCGCAGCAGGTTTGCAATCGAACACGGTATGAATTATGCCGAAACGGAAAATCGCGGACTTAGGATGCCGCTTGCCGATTGCTATTGCAAGTTTATAAAAAGCGCGGTGTACGGCGACAGCGTGTATGTCGATACCGAAATATCGTATCTCGGTGTTGCCAAGTGCAGATTTGATTTTGTTGTCCGCCGCGAATCGGACGAAGCGCTTTTGGCAAAGGGTTATACGACCCACGCTTTTACCGATACGGATTTAAGACCGCTGAATCTGAAAAAACGTTATCCCGATGTCTATGAAAAGCTTTTGGAAATGCGAGGTGAAACACAATGATACCGAATATTCTGACCACAGCACGGGTTGCGATGGTTCCTTTGTTCGCGTATTTTATGCTGATTGAAAATAATCCGTATGCAGGCGCGTTGATATTTGTGCTTGCCGGAATAACCGATGTAATAGACGGATTTATCGCGCGGCATTTTAATATGATAACGAATTTCGGAATGATTTATGACCCGTTCGCCGATAAATTGATGCAGATAACGGCGATTGTGTGCCTTGCTGTTCGGAATTATATTCCGAAATGGCTTTTGATAATCGTCATTGCCAAAGAGGTAACGATGATTATAACGGGCGGAATCTTGTATTTGAGAAAAATAGTTGTTCGCTCGAATTGGTACGGAAAAGCGGCGACGGTCATATTTTATGCCGCCGTACTTTGCATAATTCTTTGGGGCGAGGATAAGATGCCGCCTCCGGCGATGTATGCGTTTGTCGCAATAATAATTTTGGCAATGCTGTTTGCGGCTGTAGGTTATGTTGTCGATACCATACGCCATTATGACGAAAAGCGCGTCTGACGGCATTTAAACACTTTATATTTCGGTGAAAGGCGGTATTAATTATGGATAAACAGGCAAAAGAGGCGAAAGAACTTGTAAAGCAGATGACCTTTACACAAAGAATCAAGCATTTTTGGGATTATTATAAAATCCATACAATAGTAACGCTCGTTGTGCTTATGCTTATCGGCATTACGGTTTATCAGGTCGTGTCCAATAAAGAGTATGATTTGCCGATAGAGTTTTTCGGCGAAAAGATGATAACCGATGAACAGGCAGCGGCGCTTGAAAGCTATCTTAAGGATTACGTTGATGATATAGACGGTGACGGCGAAGTAACCGTACATCTGACAAGAACGGGGTCTTTGTCGCAAATGGGCGCAGCAGGCTATGGCAGCATAAAATTTACGGCAGAGCTTGCCGCGGGTCAGTACCAGATTTTCATCTTGGATGAGGATTTGTACAACAGCCTGAAATCAGGCAATAGCGGCGAAGACGAAATGCTTATCGAAAGCTTTGATATGCGCGAAAATGCCAAATGTGCCGAGATTCTCGGAATGACGGCGGATGACGAGCCGACATATTGGTGCTTGCTTAAAATGCCCGAAAAGATGAATGAAAAGCCCGAAAATCAAGGCAAGATTCAAAATGCGGAAAAGGCAACGGCGGCGATGAAACAATGACGAGCATCAAAAATATAAAATATATTGAATAATCGCCGTCCCCTGTTCCGCCGTGCCTACCGCGGCGGCAATGAAATATTTTATATTTTTGATTTTGATTGCAACAGGGATGTGGGTGTATATGCACCAATACTGTAGGGGCGGGCGTCCCCGACCGCCCGATCACACGAACAAACGGCGCAAATTATGCGGAATGCTACCAACCCAAAAAAACCTCGAAAAAATCGAGGTTTTTTGTTTTTGTGAAAGTGTTTCGGGAATAAAAACGGAATATGTAAGCTTGGTTGTTAATATTGAACAAAAAAATAGTTGAAATTCTGTTAATAAAGCCACTTGCTAAATTCTGATAGTTTGGTATAATTAGTATATATAAAGTGTTGGTTAATTATATCAATTAAGGTATGGGGTTTATCCCTTTTGTGCTGTGGATTACGGCAAAAGACAAAATTTTATCAAAATTAAATCCGGCTCGAACAGTATTTTTATTCATCGGAGATTTATCCAAACAAGAGAGTAACGGGGGAACTTTAAAATGAAACAAAAAATTGCGGTAATGTTGATAATGATTATGACGGCAACGATAATATTTTCATCATTTGCGTATGCGGAGGCAGACAATAAGGTCGGCATCAAAATTGAATTTGATAAAAAAGCATATGTAAAAGGCGAAACGGCAGCGGCAACATTAACTTTGACTGGCTTAAGCGACGAAAAGGATGCGGGACTTAAACTCGGTGCATTTGAAACTCATTTAAAGTTTTATACAAACCAACTTTCTTATTTATCCGAAAACAGCGGTTTTGCCGATGGACTTTTCAAAACTACATCTTCTCAGGATCTGACAAAAGAATTTCAGGTTACCACTGATTATAACGATATCATCGTTATTGCGTTTGCGTATAAGCCGGGTCTTTCGCTCGATGGCGTTGATACAAACGGAAACCTTAAAATCGGTACTGTAAAATTTACGATTAATGACAACGTGAGTAACAAAATCGAGATTGGATTTGATGAGAGCGAAAAAACATATGTAACCGAGCTTGTACAACCCGACCTTTCGAGCAAATTTGACATTACTGTTCCGCAGGAGGATTCAACGGCGGATATAAAAAATGTAATAGCCGAAAACGCATCGGCAACATTCGCGAACAATACGGTAACAGGTTCAATTAATATAAGATTATCAAAAGGACAGGGTGCGATTCTCATCGCACAGCTTTACGATACGTCAACGGGATTGACAAAGGGAACGGTTGTTAAACCGAATCTTACGGCTTCGGCAAATATAAACGATATAACATTTAACAATATATCGAATAAAACGAATCTTACGGTCAAATATTACCTTTGGGAATCATTCGCGAATATGAAGGCGTTGACAACGATTCAACCGATAGAGGTACAATAAAGAGAGGGCGCAATTACAATGATAAAGAGATTGAAACCGATATTCGCAATTTTGCTTGCGATAACAGTATTGTGTTCGGCAACGGTTTTCGCGAATGCGGAACAGCCGAAATTACAACTATACTTTTCCCCGGGAATAATGAATGATATCAACGGCGAGATAAAAGTTGATGTTAATATGCGAAACTTTGATGTTGCTGTATCAAAGTCTTTGGGTAAGGTGTGTGCGGTTACATTTTCTTTTGAATACGATAAGCAACAGTTCGATATTTTAACCGATGAGGGTTTGCCTAAAATTATTTTAGACAATAACACTTTGGTTAAGAATAAAGATGATATTGAATCCAAATTTGACGATAATTTTATAACTTTCACTTTTATGGATTCAACGCTCAAGGATAATCTGATTGATAAAGACGGAACATTGTTTTCGTTTGTATTGATTTCAAAAAATCCCAAAACCCTTTGGAACTCATTCGACAAATATCCTTTGAGATTTAAAGCCGACAGTATAGGCATAGTTACATATTCGGATTCGTATACGGTCGGGAAAGTTTTTAATGTCGAAGGTATTGATATAAGCGTCGGCGGTTATAACGTTGCGCCGACAATGGTGCCGAAAAGCGTCGGCAAGTATGTTACCTTTACGGTTGGTGAAACAAATGTAAAGGTTGATGACTTTACACAAGAAACCGATGTTTCGCCGTTTATACAAGCAGGTGAAATTATGGTACCTGTCAGGTATTTGACCGAGAATTTGGGAATGTCTGTTGTGTGGAACGGCGATATATTAACCGCGGCGGCGTATGCGGAATATAAGACGCTTAAAATCGATATGAAAACCAAATCGATATTTATTAATTCGGCAAAGCTTTATAAGGATAGCGGCGAAACGGTAAAACCCGAGGAATTGAGCGACAGAATATTCGTTCCGGTATCTCTTGTAAAAGACCTTTATCCGAACAGCATAATCACATCATCGGATAACTCGGTAACAATCTATGTGCCGTAAATCATAGAAATTCGAGACTATAACCCAATAATATATTCATCACAACTATAGGGGACGGCGTCCTCGACGTCCCGTGATATGTTCATTATATCAGCGTAAAATGCACTAATCTCGTGAATGCAAGCATATTTGCAGAGGTGTTAAAAATAAAATTGAAAAAAATAAAAAATATATATAAATTTATCACATTAAATAAAAAATGGGGTGTTAAAAAAATGAAAATTTGTGGTAAAAAATTAATTGCGGGCGCGGCGGCTCTTGCTATGGCTATGGCGTGCTCACCGATAGGCGGTTTTGCAACGGAAAATTCCGTTTCAATAACCAAGGTCGAGATACTCAATGACGGTACTGAAGCGACCGTTGCCAAGACGGTTGAAAATCCAACAGTCGAAACAACGGGTATCACACTTACAACGGCACAGCTGATGCGTGTTACTGCTGTTCTTAAAAGCGGAGAGGCTAATACTGCCGGAGAGATTTCGTTCCTGTCAAATATTAGTGACAGTCAAGCTCTCGACAACAGCACAATTCAGTATGTAGACCAACAGACGTATACGGCAGGCGAAAATGAGGTTGTTACAATCACATTCCGTCCGCGTACAACAATCGGCCAAAGTGGCATAGGAACTTTTGTTGCAAAAGCCGGCGGTACGGACGTTGCAACTGCGGCAACTTTCAACTATACTGTTGAAGCGCCGAAAAGTAATATGACATTCACAGCAACAACGTCAACAAGCATTGCTCCGAACGGAACGGTTTCGTTTACTCTTAAAGAAGGCGAAGCAAACGTAGAAGGAGCCGAAGTTAAGGCGGTATCCGGAGAAACAACGTACCCTGCAGCATATGCAGACGGCATGTATACAATTACATTTGCAGCTGTCGGAACATATTCCGTTACGGCAACAAAAGAAGGTTATAACACACCGACGGCAATCACGGTAAACGTTGTTGAAAACACAACCGTTCCCGACGAGGATAAGCCGGTTGTTGAAGAAAACTTGTCGGATGCACTCAATGGTATCGCACAAGGCGGATTATCCGCTGCTCTTCCCGGTCAGGCGGCAGGCACAGGCGCTAATTATGATATAGCGTATACGGTCAGCGCTCCCGAGGGCAAGGCAACGTATAACGAAGCGGATAAGACCATTACACTTAATGATGGCGTATTTGCCGCTAAGGTAACCGTTACTGCGAATATCGGAGGAACAATCAGCGAGCAAAAGGTAATTTATCTTGTGAGAGATGCCTCAACGAATATCTCTTTCGGTAACCTTGCTTTGATTTCAACGACAGCAGGCGAAGACGCATTTGCAAGCACAGAAAAGCTGACTGCTGCAAGTGTTGATGACGTGGCTAAAAACGCTATTAAAGTTGAAGCCTTGAACTATGCTCTTGACAGAGCGGTTCCGATTTCGGCAATCAAGTCGGCAATCGATTATGATATGAATAATGATGTTACATTATCAGAGTATCGTATGCTTAAGCTGTTGTTTGAAGGCAACGAAAACTTTACTGCCGACAAGCTTACGGCTCAGAGAAGCAGCTGGCTTCCGCAGCAGCCTTAACGGTTTTTACTTTAGTAAAATAATTAAAAGTACATTATAAGGGCAATGCCCTCAATCAAGGTGTTGCCTGATATTTACATAATTATTAGCAATACTATACTATATTAAGGGGGACTTTTCAAAATGAAAAAGTTTTTAAGTTTAATGCTTACATTGGCATTAATCATCACAACATTGGCGCTGCCGATTACAGCGTCAGCAGCAGACATTAGTTTGCAAGGAGTAGCTACGGGTTCGATTACTGTTTCTTATACACCGTCTGCATCAACAGTTCATCCCGGTGAAACATTTACAATCGGAGTAAAAGCAACACCGTCGGAGGACATCACGCTTGATTCGTACGTTGTAGACATTAAATATGACGGAACTCAGTTCACATTGAACAATGAGGTAACCGATGACTTAAAGAAGTTCGATTCAGATACAACAAATGCGTATGTAAGATTAATCAGCGAAGCAAATCAGGCTGTAACCGCATCTGCCGGTCTTGATCTCGTAACTCTTAACTTTACTGTTAAGACTACAGCTGTTCCAAGTCCTTATACAACCTGTATTTTAGGTGATGATACGGCTTTCAACGTTAAGAACGGCAATACCATTGATTGGTTTGTTCTGGGATCAAACATCACAGATACTCAAGTCACAACAACAGTAGCGGAAAATACTTACTCTGTTAAAATTGACGGAAATGAGTTGGTGCCCGGTAAAACATATTACAAAACATCCGGTGTTACTGTTTCTGTTACAGGTACAGGTATCGAAAGCGTAAAGGTTAATGAGGAGTCGTTAACAGCAGGCGGTGACGGTGCATATACCAAAGAACTTACAGTGGGCAGCGAGTATACTGTTAAAGTTAAAGTGATAGGCAAAGACGAAGAAAGCAAATCATTTACTTTGAACACAGAAACAATTGCCGCTAAATTGATCACAGATTTTGCAGCAAATGAATTGGGATATAAAAAAGGCGATAATTTCAGTGTTCCTGTTAAAATTACAGGATTGGGTACATCTGCTCAGGCTGCTATGGTAAGCTTTAAAGTTGAGGCTGCTGCCGGCTTAACGCTCGATACAACAGCACTCGGAGCAGGCGTAACCTATGATGCTGAAAACAAGACAGTTATGTACGGTAATACCGCAGGTGAAACCGGTCTTGGAAATGACGCACTTGTTGCTACACTCAAATTCAATGTTGAGGATGCGGCTGTATATGGTGTAAATTCAGTTACAATCAGCGAAGCTAAGTTGGCATTGGTAAAAGATATAGATCCTACTGCTGATTCTATCGGTAACGAAATTAATACTCAAAAGGTTGTAGTTGTTCCGACAGAGACTTTCGGTACTTTGCCCGCCGACATCACAGCAGAGGCTTGGACAAATAACAACTATACAGTAGCGGTTACCCCTGCTGACGCAGAGGTAAGCGTAAAATATCTTGCAGTTGGCGAATTGACAAGTGTGGATACAACCACGCAAAGCGGATTGAAAGCGATATATGATAATGCGCAGGCTGTTACCGGTGCTACAGTTGCCGTAGACAGCGAAAACAATTATGTAATCATTGCACGTGTTGGCGACGACCCTGCTGTATATCAGCATGTCGGAACATTAACACCGGGCACGAATGCTTGGTACGATAAGACCGCTCCTACTGTTGATATAACGGGAATAGCTGCTGTAACAGGCGTTAAGAATTCAAAGGGTGGATATGTATTTGATATAACAGGTCTTGCAAAGAGTGATGCGCGCAGCGGTCTCAATAAAATCGAGTATAGCTTGAATGGAGTTGATTATACCGAATTTGGCTTAGACGCTACTTCAATTACAATTCCTGAGCAAAACTTTAACGGTAATGTTACGTTCAAAGTTACAGATAAAGCAGGCAACACAGCGGTAAGCGAAGGATTTGCTCTTAAGCTTGATATGGATGATCCGACCGTAACAGAAATGGCAGTTGGTGGCGTTAAGGCTGACGGATCTAAAGATATTACAGCTAACGTTGCCGATGTTGGTTCGGGTGTAACCGGCGGTGCAATAACGGTAGCGGTTTACAAGGGTGACGCCGGGTCGGCAGCGCTTTCGGATATATCTGCAATAGAGGTGCTCGAAAAAGTTGCTGACGCTGCATTGAATGAAGGCGTTGCAACATACAACACTACGACTGCCGGCAGATACTATTTCGTAGCGGCAGACGCAGCAGGACACAAGGCTTTCGCAAGTGTGGACGTTGCATTTGAAACACTTTCGGAAGCAAGCGGTATTAAGGTTAAGGTTTATGCAAGTGCAGCAGATTACGCAGCCGGATTTAAGAAGACCGATGATTCTGCACTTGCTGACTTTGGAGGAACAAACGGTTCGTTCAGATATGTAGCGATTAAGGCTGACGCTGCTACAACCGGTTACAGCAACAGCTTAACTTTGGCTAAAGACGGTGCGGAAGCTACTGCATACACAGAAGAAACAGCTATCACAGAAGCTGGTAATTATGTTCTGACTGTTACGACAACTCATGGTGTAAATGCGGCTGATACCAAGTCGGCAACATATAAGTTCTCAATTGTTAATGAATTGGAAATGCCGTCGCCGAATGGTGATAAGCGTTTCAATATCATCGACTTTGCAATGGTTAGACAACTTGTTGAATTAGGTAAGGCTTTACCGACAGCTGACAACGGATTTAGCGGCGGTATCTTCTCCGGTGACGTAACGGGCGATTTGACTGTTAACGGTGATGACTATGCTGATATTATCAGATCTGTCAGAGCAGGCGAAAAACCGGGTGCATATACATTCAATGTGTTTAACAAATAAACTATAAAGCTTAGTTTAATGATTAAAGGTGCGGCATACTCGCCGCACCTTTTTACAACAAAGCATTTCATTAAAATCAAAATAATTTTTTCATTGCGATTGGGGCGATGGTTGCCTGTGGCAACCGCTTATCGCCGACCGACGCGGCAGCGGAGACAGGCAATCGTATGGGCTTTGGGCAATTATTCAACAAGATTATTTTGATTTTTGCAAAATTAAAATAGAAAACCCATACATTTAGGAGAATGACATATGAAGAATTTTAAAAAGTTTTTAGCATTATTTATTACGATTACAATTGCTTTTGCGGCGTTTGGGTCTGTATTTGTTTATGCGGACGAAAACGATGTACCGGTTAATATCGGATTTGAAATTGCAAATAAAAGTGTTAATTGCGGCGACAGCTTTCCGATAAACGTCAGATTCGATTTTGATTCGGCAATCGAAGCATCGGGAGGAATTATTGTATTCAGATACATTTTAAAATATGATGCCGATGTTCTCGACATTGTTGATCCGAACACAATGCAGCCGCTGGAAATCGGCGAAGACGGTTATCCGACAGAGGGTTCATTCTTTATATTCGGTAACATAGGCGAAGAAAGCTCACTTACGGTTTTAAAAGCCGGCGAGGGACAGCTTAGACTTGTTTATGGCGGACGGTCGGCGTTAAGTGACATAATGACGTCAGGACCTATTGCACAGTTTGCGTTTAAGGTTAAGTCGGATTTACAGCTTAACGAGAGCTTATACACGTCTTTTGAAATTGTGAATCCCGAAATATCCTTGACCGATAAGAATTATAAAGCTGTTATAGAAACCGAAAAGCTCGATGTTAAGATAATGCCCCAATTCACGATTCCGTCATTCGGAAGTCAAAAACAGAACACAACATTAAACATAAGTGGTCGTTCAAGTATCGGTACAGACAGCACAGAGCCGCTTATGGCAAAGATTGTTCAGGGCGAAAACGTGATTGAGGAAAAGCAAGCCGATGTAACGGCGACGCGTTTTAACGTAAGTTTTGAATTAGCCGAGGAAAATTATCCTGTCGGTGACTATAAACTTGTTATGACTTATGGAAGCCAAAGCGCAAGCCGAAGCTTTGGGATTATTGCAAAAGATTCACCGATTATTATTCCCGACCACGTTGAACCGACCGAACCCGATGACGGCAACAAAGACGATGACAAAAAGGATGACAACGGCAACACGGGCGGAAATTCAAGCGGTAACGGCGGTACGGGCGGCAGCGGAATCGGTCTCGGCGATAAAACAAATGTCAGACCGAACACAAGCACCGACACAAAAGCCGATACCGACACGAACAAAGACAATCAAAATAACAATATCCCCGATAACAAGCCGAGTTATCCCACGGATATTGACGGACATTGGGCAAAGTCAAACGTTGAATATGTTTATGACCACTCTTTGATGAATGGTTATCCCGAGGGAATTTTTGCTCCGGAAAACAGTATCACACGTGCGGAGTTCGCCACGGTTATGTCAAAGTTTATGGAGCTTGGCGAAGATTCGGCGGCGGCAGACAAATTCTCTGACGTTGACGGACACTGGGCAAAGGGTTATATCGGTGCACTGTACAATCGTGAGATAGTAAACGGTGTATCTGATATTGAGTTTGCACCCGATGCGAATATTACAAGACAAGAAATAGCAACGATTCTTGCACGCGCGTTTAAGCTCACCGAAAAATCGGCGGATGTTTTTGCCGATAACGATTCTATTGCCGAGTGGGCAAGCGATTTTGTTTATATGACAAAGGCGGCAGGGTATATGCAGGGTGATGAAAACAATAATTTCAATCCGATTGCAAACGCAACCCGTGCAGAGGTTGCAACGATTATCTATCGTCTGCACACGTCAAAATAAAATTTAATTTTTTGCCGTTTATGTTCTCTTTGATGAGGATATAAACGGCTTTTTATTTTTTAAATCAAATCAAATCAAAAATATAAAATATATTGAATTAATCGCCGTCCCCTGTTCCGCCGAGCCTACCGCGGCGGCAAAGTAATATTTTATATTTTTGATTTGCCGTTATTCCATATAATTTTATGTTATTCGTTCGCGTGTTTGGGACGATGTTGATAAATCTACCGTGGGATGTCGAGGACGCCGTTCCCTGTTCCGCCGAGCCTGTCTCCGCTACCGCTCCGGTCAGCGATAAGCGGTTGCCACCGGCAACCATCGCCGCAGCGGCAAAGTAATATTTTATATTTTTGATTTGCCGTACGGTGCGTTTGATAAATCATTTCCAAATAAAAAAGGGACGGTAAAAACCGCCCCGAGATTCGATATTACATACCGAACAAATTATTAACTTTGTCTTTGACTTCTTTTTTTACCGCATCATCACTTTGAGAATCGGCATCGCTGTTGTTATCCGAAAGGCTTCCGCCGGATGATTTTGTGTTTTCGCTGTCTTTTGCCGCCGTATTCGACTTGATAAATTGTCCGTTGTCCTCATCGGGATTATATGCGACTATATCGCCGACCTTTACGCCCGATATAATCTGAACATTGTTTCCGTCCGAAATTCCGTACTTGACGCTTTTGAGTTCACAGCCTTTAGGAATCTTTATTTCTGGATTGTTCAGAGAATTCTCTGTTGTTTCGCTTAAATCCTTATCTTCGCCGTTATCCGCCGACACGGTGAGAACCAAAGCATTTTGTCCGTCTGTTCTGAGCAAAGCGGATTGAGGAACGGTGACAACATTTTTAACCGAACTCAATATTACTCTTGCTTTTACGTTCATACCGCTTTTTAAATCGCCCGGTTCGGAAATGGTAATAGTTACGTCAAAGTTAATTCTTCCGTTTTCGCCCGGCTTACCCTCAACGCCCACATTTGTTACTTCGCCCGAGAACGTTGTGTCCGAAATGCTGTCGGTTGTGATTGTTACGCTTTGACCCTTTTTAACGTCTTTTATAACATCATCACTGACCGATGCGGTAAGCGAAAGCTTGCTTGTATCCATAATAACCATCATCGGCTTATATGAATTTCCTGCGCCGACATTATCGCCCTGTTTGCTGTTCTTTTCAATAACAACGCCGCTTATCGGTGATTTTATGGTGTAATTTTCAAGCTGTTTTTGTGCCGCCTGGACATCAATTTCGCCCGTCTTTTTGTCGTATTCGGTATTACCCTTTGAGCTGCCGCTTGAACCCGACAGCTTAACGCTTGCTATAAGCTGTCCGTTTGATACCTGTCTGCCTTGCTGAGCGCTGACGATTGATACCGTTCCCGATACGTATGAGATAATCGGGATTGTCGCGCCGTCATCTTTTTTGATTGAACCGACTTGCGAACCTGCCGTTACCGAGCTGCCTTGTTTTATGGTCAATGTTGCAATCGTACCTTTATCCGTTGCAATAATTCGTCCTGAGTCAGATGATGAGGATGATGATGTCGTTGTGTCCTTTGCTCTGTTGAGCTCATTCTTTGCACGTTCAACGGCAAGCTTTGCCTCGGTGTCGTCAAGCTGATAAAGTGTATCGCCGGCTTTGACTTCATCGCCGACCTCGAATTTCGATTCGGCAACCGTTCCCGATACAAGCGACATTATTTCATATTTTTCGCCCGAGTTCAATGTGCCGTCGACATCAATCGTGTACATTACGTTTTGCTTTTCCGCCGCCGCCTGTACATAATTGCGCAGGGGGTTCGCCGCCGAAACAATTCCGATTGCCGCCGCCGCGATGATTGCCGCAATCAGAACCGCGCATACGCCGATTGTCGTTGTGCGGTGTGTTTTTATGTATTCGATAAACGTTGCCTTATTGAACTTTTTCTTTTTGTCGAGAGAACGCGAAACCTCCGCAACATTAATTAATGCGGTGTCTTGTGATACATCGCCGTCATCCTGTGCGTCCTCGGTTGCCGATTCGGCATCGGCGGATTCCGAAACATCGTCTGTTTCGATTTCCGCATCGGACGCGTCAATCGGTTCGAGCTGCTGTGTGTGCGGCTCGTTCGCCTCCGTGCCGCAGTTCTCCGAATTTTCGTCCGACATCAAAACGAAATCTTCGGGCTTTGCGTTGTCGTTTTTCTTGTCAAAAAATTTGCCCATATTTTATTTTATCCTCCTTGAAACAGAATTACTCTGTTTTTTAACTGTATTTATTTCGATTTATCGCCGATTGCGACAATCACTTTATATTATATCAAATATTATAACAAAAAAACAGAGGATTTTGTTAAGTAAATGTTAAATTATCAATACGTTTATATTAATATTGTGTTCTCGGGTGTAATATTCGGCGTTTTATCTTAATATAATTAAAACAGGACAAGGATAAAAGAGGAGTGATTCGGTTATGGAGGTTAGCCCGGCGATTGTAATCGCGTGCGTTTTCGGACTTTTTATTCTATATATTCTGTGCAGAGTTTTTATCAGGCCTCTTAAATGGCTGTTTGGTCTCGCGGTGAGCTGTGTTATCGGCTGTGCGGTTATGCTGATGCTGAACACGGTCTTGAACCGATTCGGAACGGGGTTTTGTATCAATCCGCTCACTGCACTGATAAGCGGCGTTCTCGGCGTACCGGGAATGATTATGACACTTGTTCTTCAAGCAATTTTGTGATTGCCAATCAACCGCCGACCGAGGATGTGCGCGTCTTTGGATGGTGAGCGGCTGAGGTGTTGGGGCGGACGGCGTTATGCCGCCCGAAAAAATGTTTGTGCAACGCCGTCTGTGCCTTTCGGTGCGGGCGGCTTTATGCGTATATTAAATTTTTTAAAAGAATTGAATAAAATTATTGTAATATCGAAAAAAATATGTTATAATAAAAATACATCTGTAAGCAGGTGATTAAAACAGCGTCTTTAAACGGATTTCCCCGAGTTTAAGATGTTTTAAAATATATTTTTGCCGTTTCGGGGCGGCGGATTGGAGTTTATTATGGAAAATACTGTTAATTCCGAGAAAAATATCGCGGTTGAGAGCGAAGCGGCGGATGTCCGCACGGAAGACACCGCGCAAAATATCGACAACGGCGGCTCGGTTAATATTTCGGACGAAGTTGTTGCGGTTATTTCGTCAATGGCGGCGAATGAAGTGGACGGCGTTGCCGGAATGGTTAACAGCGTTGCCGGCGGTTTTGCCGAGCTTTTGGGAATGAAAAATCTTTCAAAAGGCGTAAAAACCGTTCGCGAAGGCGACGATGTGACAATTTATCTTGCCGTTACCGTTGAATACGGCGCAAGGATTCCTGATGTATCGTGGAATATTCAGACAAAGGTAAAGTCGGATGTTGAGGCAATGACGGGTCTTAATGTCAAGGGTGTCAACATTTCGGTTGACGGGATTACTCTTGTTGAAAAGGAGCAAAAACAAGAAAAGGAAGAAGCCGAAAAGCCCGTTGAGGAAAGCGTGGCGGAGGAATCGGCGGATTCCGAACAGCTTTAGGCTTGTGACTATATTTAATCAAAAAGGATAATTTGACTATGAACAGAAGAGAAGCGAGAAAGCAAGCATTTTTGCTTTTGTTTCAGTATTCATTCCAGCCCGATGACATACAAGGACTGATAGATGATTTTTTCGCGGAAAATAAAACGGGGAACCAGCGCGAGTATATTGATAAGGTTGTGGGCGGCGTTATCGAATCCAGATTCGAGATTGACGAACAGCTGAACAAAGTATCAAAGGATTGGCACGTTGAACGTTTTTCGCCGGTATGTCTTGCCGCACTCAGACTTGCGGTTTTTGAGATGCTGTATATGGATGATATTCCGCCCGCGGTTTCGGTGAACGAGGCGGTGACTCTTGTAAAAGAGTATGATGACGAAAAAGCCGTTGCTTTTGCCAACGGAATTCTCGGCGGTGTTCAAAAAGCCGTTGCCGCCGAGAATAAGTAACTTGTTATGAGGTGAATTTGTTGGTTAATAAGAGAGAGGCGTTGTCCGTCACCGATTTGAACCTTTACATAAAAGATATTATTGCGGTTGATGATATTCTCGGCGATGTGCTTGTCAAGGGCGAAATTTCAAATTTCAAGGCTCATTCATCGGGACATATGTATATGTCGCTCAAAGACAGCGGTTCGGTTTTGCGTGCGGTTATGTTCCGCTCTGCGGCGGCAAAGCTGACCTTTGCGCCGCAAAACGGTACAAAGGTTGTTGCACACGGACGAATTGCGGTTTATGAACGTGATGGTCAGTATCAGCTTTATATCGACAAAATGCAGCCTGAGGGACAGGGTGATTTATATGCCGCTTTTGAGATGCTTAAACAAAAGCTTGCGAAAGAGGGGTTGTTTGACCCTGCACACAAGAAAAGATTGCCGAAATATCCAAAGCGCATCGGTGTGGTAACGGCCCCAACGGGCGCGGCCATTCGTGATATAATAAATGTTCTGACGCGGCGGTTTTCCTATGCCGACATCGTTTTATACCCGGTATTGGTTCAGGGCGAAAATTCGGCGGCAAGCATTGTTTCGGCAATAAATTATTTTAACGCAACAAAATCCGCCGATGTGCTGATAGTAGGCAGAGGTGGCGGCTCGATTGAGGATTTATGGTCGTTTAACGAAGAAGCGGTTGCTCGGGCGATTTATGACTGTGAAATACCGATTGTTTCCGCGGTCGGACACGAAATTGATTTCACAATATCCGATTTTGTCGCGGATTTGCGCGCGCCGACCCCATCGGCGGCGGCTGAGCTTGTTGTTCCGTCACAGGATGAACTTTCGGAAAAGTTCAACAATGTTTATAAGCTGATTTACAAACAGGCGCGGCAGATAATAGAAAACAGACGTATGCGTGTGGAACGATGCGCCGACAGACCGATTTTTAAGAACCCAAAGGGCAGGATTGATGATAAGCGGATTTATCTTGACAATCTCGAACATATGTTCGAGACGGCGGCACAGAGCGTCTTGAAAGAAAAAAAGCGGCTGCTTTCCGAAAATGCGGCAAAGCTTGACGTGATGAGTCCGCTCGGAACTTTGGGGCGGGGATATTCGGTTGCCAAGTCGGACAACGGGGTGATTATTCGCTCGGTTGAGCAAATAAAAGACGGGGATTTAATTTCCGTAACCGTTGCCGACGGTTCTTTTGACGCACGTGTGTGCGAAAGATAAGAATAACTTGAAACAGGAGAGTATTGCATAAAATGAATACTGAGAATAATATATTGGCGGATGAAAAAGAAAACGATAATTCGAAACAATCGTTTGAAACAAACCTCGGCGAACTCGAGAAAGTCGTTGCCGCTTTAGAGAAAGGCGATGTAAGCCTTGACGAAATGCTCACGCTTTTTGAAAAAGGCGTAAAGCTTACACAGAATTGTACTGCGGCTCTTGACAGCGCCGAGCAAAAAATAACCGTTCTTATGCGCGATAAAGAAAGCGGCTCGATTGTTGAGCGTCCTTTTGCCGCACAGGCGGAATAAAAATTTTACTCGGTTTGAGGGGTTTGATATATGAATTTTAACGAGCAATATAAAAAATATTTAAGCGTTATTGAAAACAGGATAGAAAAGTACTTTGAATCTTTTGATTATACTGCCTTGCAAAAAAATGTTTTTGAGGCAATGAAATACGCGATTTGCGGCGGAGGAAAGAGAATTCGCCCCGTTTTGACTCTGGCGGTCAGCGATATGTTGGGCGGTTTGTCATCCAATGCCGAATATGTGGCCTTGGCGGTTGAATGTGTACATAACTACTCGCTCATACACGATGATTTGCCGTGTATGGATAACGATGATTTACGCAGAGGGCGCGCGACTTGTCACAAGGTATACGGCGAGGATATTGCCTTGCTTGCCGGTGACGGACTTTTGAATACCGCGTTTGAGATTTTATCCGCCGATAACGGATTTGAGTCTCTTTCGCCGAGCGCAAGGCTGGAAATAATAAGATGTTTGTCGGGCGCATCGGGTGTACTCGGTATGATAGGCGGTCAGGTTGTTGACCTTCAAGCCGAAAACAGAAGTGATATAACCGTCGATGAACTTTTATACTTGCATAAAAACAAAACGGGAGCCTTGATTCGCGCAGCGGTTCGCTGTGGTGCGATTTGCGGCGGTGCGGACAGCAGTATAGTGGCGGCACTTGATGAATACGCCGAAAGTCTCGGCCTTGCGTTTCAGATAAAAGATGATATATTGGATGTTGTCGGTTGTACCGAGGTTCTCGGAAAACCAATCGGCAGCGATGCCGATTGCGGCAAGAGCACGTTCGTTACATTGTTTGGTTTGGACGGGGCAAAGGATTATTTGGTTTCCGAAACAAACAAAGCAAAAGTCGCACTCGAACCGCTCGGAGAGAAAGCTCGATTTTTGTCGGAGCTTGCTGATTTCCTGCTTAACCGAAATGTGTAGGAATTTGAAACGGACAGGTGTTCGTATACGGATAATATTTAAACCGAAAGGATAATGAGTTTTTAAGATGGATAAGGAAAAGAAAGAAAACAGCCGCAAGGAACACCGCACATCAATTGGCGGACAGGCTGTTATGGAGGGCGTAATGATGCGCGGACCGCACAATGTTGCGACTGCGGTCAGAAAGCCTGACGGAGAAATAGTAATCGATGATATGAAGCTTGGTAAAATCCGCACGGGAAGGTTTGTAAAACTTCCGATTGTGCGAGGATGCGTTAACTTTATCGATTCGATGATAATAGGCGTAAAATCGCTGATGTTTTCGGCGCAGTTCATCGATGTGGATGACGAGGGCGAGCCTATTGAACAAGAACCGTCAAAATTTGAGATGTGGCTTGACGAAAAGCTCGGGTCGGAAAAAGCAATGAATATTGTAATATATATTTCGGTAATTTTTTCGCTTGCGCTGAGCATAGGTATGTTTATACTGTTACCGGCGTTTATCACGGGGTTCTTAAAAAGCGTGATACAATCGCGCGTAGGGTTGACCCTTATAGAAGGGATTGTCCGCATAGCGATATTTGTGTTATACCTGTTTTTGGTTTCGCAAATGAAAGATATTAAGCGCGTGTTTATGTATCACGGCGCAGAGCATAAGTCGATATTCTGTTACGAAAAAGGCTTGGATTTGACAGTTGAGAACGTAAGAGTTCAATCGCGGCTGCATCCGCGCTGCGGTACGAGTTTTTTGCTGCTTGTAATGATTATAAGTATATTGGTTTATTCGGTTATTCCGTGGGATGAGGCGAGTTTCGCCGCTATTCCTGTCATCGGCAAGGCACTCGGTGCTATGCCGTGGGTGATTACAAGGCTTATATTGCGGCTTTTGCTTTTGCCGATAGTGGCGGGTATTTCGTATGAAATTATCAAATTCGCCGGTCGGCACGACAATGCTTTCACAAGGGCAATCAGCAAACCGGGAATGCTCTTTCAGCATATCACAACCAACGAACCCGATGACAGCCAAATAGAGGTGGCCATTGCGGCACTCAAAGCGGTAATTCCCGAAAACAAAGCAGAAGATGAATGGTAAGATATGATGAATACAAAAGAATTAAGGACTATTATTACAAATCGTCTTAAAACAGCAGGGAACGCAGAGGCGGCGGCAATCTCTGCTGTTTTGCTTATGCGTGGTTTAAATCTCACAAAGACAGAGCTTATAATCGGCGATTATGTACCGACAAACGAACAGATAAAGCTGTTAGATGAATGGGTTAAACGTGCCGAGACGGATGAACCGGTACAATATATAGTCGGCGAAACCGAGTTTATGTCGCTGAAGTTTAAAGTTTGCAAGGGTGTGCTGATACCGCGTGTGGATACAGAGATTCTTGTCTCGGAGGTTCTTGGAAGAGTTAAGGATAAAAAGTCGCCCGTGATTTGGGACTTGTGCTGCGGAAGCGGTTGTATCGGGATAAGCCTTGCATATTATAAAAAAGATTTGTCGGCAAGACTTGCGGATATTTCGAGAACCGCGCTGAACGTAAGCGATGACAACATTAATGAATATAATTTAAGCGATAGAGTAAAGACGGTGTGCTTTGACGTGCTGACGGATGAGATGCCCTGCGCGGCAGATTGCGTTGTCTCAAATCCGCCGTATATCGCACACGATGTTATCGGCAGTCTGGATAAAAACGTTCGCTGTTTTGAGCCGTCTCTTGCTCTTGACGGCGGGGCTGACGGACTCGATTTTTATCGGAAGATTGCCGCGAATGCAAAAATAAAAGACGGCGGCATTTTGGCGTTTGAAATAGGTTTTGACCAAAAAGACGAAGTTGAAGAAATTTTGGAACAAAACCGATACCAAAATATAAAAACCGTAAACGATATTGAAAACAGACCGAGAGTTGTAATCGGAACGCGATAATTTTTAAGATTTCGGAGATCATACTCAAAAAATTTAAAAAAGCTATGGTCAAACAGCATAGAATTTGAACGGTTTATATATGCTAAATTGCTAAATTAGGAATAGCGGTTTATGGGTCATATGTAGCTTTTATATGATTTGGTTGCCAAACTCCTCAAAAAATTTGATTTTTTGAGCAAAATGTGATAAAATAAAGAATGTGTGTTTTTTAAAAACACTAAATTTACGGCATTATCATATTTTGCCGATATGAGGAGAGAGATAAAAGTGAAAAGGTTTTTAATAGTATCCGTTCTTGCATTATCGGTTGCCATGAGTGGTTTCGGTATCGTTTTTGCAGAAAATACCAATACGGAAAACGAAAATGTCACCGAGGCAATTGACGACACAGATAACAAAACGGAAAACAACAATGAAACGGCATCGGAGAGTGCCGAACTCGGATTTAGTTATACAGTTTCGAACGATGGCGTTACCATAACGAATGTGGATGATGTAAGCGGAAAGGTGACGATTCCTTCTGAAATCGACGGAAAAGACGTAATAGAGATTGCCAACGGCGCATTCGGCGGCAGCATAAATATCACCGAGGTATATATGCCCGATTCGGTCGTTAAAATCGGCGAAACGGCTTTTGCTTACAGCACGGGAATAAAAAAGGTCAGACTTTCGAAAGCGTTAAAGGTTATCCCGAACGGTGCGTTTAATCAATGCACATCGTTAATCGGAATCACCGTTCCTTACGGAGTTACCGTGATAGAGGACAACGCGTTTTCATCTTGCCCGTCACTGTCATCAGTGTCTGTTCCGACAACGGTTACGAACATTTCGGCGAATGCGTTTGACAACAGTCCGAACATAGTATTTTATTGCAAGCTGAGCGATGAGCCTTACGGTGTGTCATACGCCAATGAACACGGAATAAGATGTGAAAATCTTATCAATGTATACTTAAACGGTGAAGAAGTTGATTTTGACCAAGCTCCGATTACGGATAACAAAAGGTTCAGAACACTTGTTCCGCTGCGCTCGGTGTTGGAAGATATGGGTGCAAAAATCGAGTGGTACAATGATATGGAATATGCCGGCTTGAATATAGGAGATTATCGTATACTTATAAAGCCGAACAGCGAGTTTATGCGTGTGAATGATGAAACGGTGTTCCTCTCATCACCCGCGGTTGAGTATAATGAAAGAATTCTTTTGCCGATACGCGATGTTGTTCAGGCGGTAGGCGGAAAAGTTGTTTGGAACGAAAACAGCACATCTGTTTTCATAACATACACACCTGAGGATAAATAGCGAAACAAAATTTAACATATTAAAAGACGCCGTTTTTTCGGCGTCTTTTAATATACAAAACCTGGCGTCCCCAAGACGATTCGAACGCCCGACCTACTGCTTAGGAGCAAATTGTACCGTATTTTTCAAGGTATTCTCTCGTGTTCAGAAAAACCGTACAATCCGTATAACTACGGGATTTGTGAGAGATTTGAATATGATACTGTGTTATCTTATATCATATAATTTCACACAATTACAAAGGCTCCTATTAGCAAGCTATTAGCAAAACTTGCAATAGACATTACCAACGATGTACCTATTTTAACACCAAAATTTATTTATGTAAATAGCATAGTTGTTTTTTTGTAGAACATTACTCTCGTATGGCTTCTATGTATGAAACCGAGCAAAAAGAGCTTATCAAAACTGTATCTGACGGTGAAAAGGAATTGGAAACCGCCGAGCAGAAAAATGTTGATATGCGTCTATTGCTCAAAACCCTGCGTGAATTGACTGATTTTAAGGAGCTTATTCCCACAATCGTTAATTCATTGATACAGAGGATAGAGGTTCATAACAACGATAAGTCAAGCGGACATTGTTATGTTAAGGTTGATATTTACTTCACCGTCGTCGGAATGATTGAAATTCCCGATGAAAAAGAAATATCGGAAATAATCTCTAAAATTCAAGAAAGTCCGCAGATGTATAAGGTGGTATAATAAGGAAAACGGAGTAGCTCCGATAAGTTTGGAACTACTCCGTAAAAACTTCCTTATGTGGCTGTGACTAAAGGCGCAGCCCCTTTTTTATTATCTCATCCATTCTTTGCCGATTTTCTGAACTCGCCTGCGGACATGCCGGTGCTTTCTTTAAACACGCGGTAGAAGGTCTGTGCGCTGGTAAAGCCGCAAAGGTTGATAATCTCATTTATATTTTTCGAGGTGGAGGTTAAAAGCTCCTTCGCCTTTTCCACTCTCAGCCGCGTGATATACTCATGAAAACCCACGCCGAGCTTATTTTTCAGCGCGGTCGAGAGGTTATTTTGATTCACAAAGAACCTATCCGATAGATATTTAAGCGAAAGCTCCGGCATGTGATAATTTTCCGAAACGTATTGGATAATCTCGTCATAATCAATCGCGTTTGCCTTTTTCTCCGCACCGAAATCCGAAATGCGATTAATCAGCTCATATATCGCCTTTTTGATATCCTGCGGCGGCTGATTCAGATAATCGTTCAAAATCTCAAAATCAAGCTTGTTTGAGTAAAGTGGGATTTGTTTCATATGTATTACCTTTAAAAGTATATTTAATATGTAGTTATAAAGCCGTTTCTGCATTCTCGTCGGCAGAGCAGCATTATCGGCAAGTATCTTTTCAAACGCAGCGATTGCCTCGTGGCGGTCAAAGGAAATGAGCGCTAAAAAGAGGTTGTTTTCGTCCTTTGACGAAAAAGATATGTCGCTTGTGATATGAACCGAGGAGACAATCTGATTCCCGCTGAGGTCGTATTCTGTCATGTTCTCGAACGCTTCGTTATATGCGCGGTGCAGGTCGGAGAGCGAGTCGCAGCATTCGCTTTTGCCCATCGAAAGCGTCACATAGTCCTTGTCCTGCCTCATGTCACAGTACAGATCTGCCATAACTCTGTCGGCAAAGCGATAATCGGAGGGGATTTGGAAATTCAGCACGATGTACAGCTGATTGTTTTTCTCCGGGATTACCGAGCAGCGGAAATGCTCCTTGAACAGACTTTCCACCAGATTGAAAAAGCCCTTTCGTATTATTTTGTAGTCATTGGAGTTAAACACATCGAAAAATCCCGATGAGGGCATAAGGCGAATGGTAACGATTGCAAATATGCCGTACGGAAAGTCGAGTGAATTTAAGATAGTTTTCGCGGCGCTGTCGTCTAAGGCATACTCTGTCGAAGTCATCAGCCCGAGCAGAAACTGCTTTTGTGCGGATGGGTAGACAAGTGACAAGTCCTTGCTCTCGGCATACATTTTCATTGTGACCTTGCCTATATCATCGATTATGTTCTGGCTGAGGTGCGAGCCGTTTAGCGAAAGCCCTGCCAGAATATTTTCAAGCGGAGTTACAATGCTGCTTGTGCTGCGCAAGAGCAGCAGGAACATAACCGCGGTGAAAAACAGGATTATGCCTGCCAAAAACAGGATGATCGGCAGCGTTTTGTGCAATATTATGCTCTCCGGCATGACCGAGAAAAAGATATAGCCGAGTATGGAATTACTCGAGGAATATGCCGATATCAGGTAATTCTTTCTACCGAATCGGAACGAAAAGGTATCGTTGTCGTTATGAAAAAGCGAATCGGTAAAATCGGACGAAAAATCAAAGCTTTGTCCCGATTGGGTTATCTCGTAAATATCATTCTTGTATTTGTTGTAGATGTAGACCGGCATATCGTACATTTCGAACTGTCCGAGCGCGGCAACAAAAAGCTTTTGCAGATTTATATTTACAATAAGCAGGTTTTTCTGCGGAAAATCGCCAATTCTGCGTACTATAACCGGCAGAACCTGAGTTCTTTCTCCGTTTTTGACCACCCCGGTGGGGAGCAGAATGCGATAGCGCTCGGTGGTGTAAAAGCGGAAATCGCGGAAATACGCCGTGTTAAAATCGTCATATACACATTCGTTCTGAAAATATGTATTGATTCCGAAACGTCCGTAGTCGGTGTAAACCGAATCGCGTGTTTTGTTGAGTACATATATTTCCTGTGCAAAAGGAAATGATGTGCGTATTTCATCGCAGCTCTTTTTAAAATTCTCCGGGTCGTAGCTGTAGTCGGTCGAAATCAGCGCCTGCATAAGCTCGGAATTGTCATCCAAAATCAGCAGCGCCGAAGCAAAATTCTGAATCAGCGCCTCGTTGTATTGAAAAAAGCTTTTCACAACCTGGTGCGATGATTTTTTTGTCGAATTGCTTATTGAATAATAGTTGATTCCGGTAAGTATTAAAACGAGAACCAACAAAATGGCAGCCGGGGCAAAAATGACAATCGCCATCTTTCGGAATGCACCGGATGATTCCCGGGGAGTTTTGTTTGACTTTTTTCGCATGGCTGAGACAATTTTCCTTTCTTCTTAAAATTCATATAATTATTTTATAATAAAAGTATTAATTTTTCAAGTCTTATTTGTGATAGAATAAAAAATTGTACATATTTACTAAAATAAGAGTAATGATTTTGAGCAAAAATGAAAAAATGAGAGTTTTGAAATTTTGAGAGGCGATATCAGACTCAAAAAATCGGGGCGAAAAGTGGAATATTGCGAAAAACGATATCAAAAGTGGTATCACGAGCCGATTTTCACGAAGAAATGAGATAAAAACGAAAAGCTGTTACTTGTGGGGGAGGGGTAAGAAATGGTATAATAATTGCGTAAGGGTAAGCGTGAAAGCAATGCCGAAATAAGAAAAATTTCGCTACAGCTCCGCCCGAGGGTGTGAGAATAAGGCGGCGTTTTTTATTTTTGTAATTGTGTTCATGCATAAATTCCTACAAATAAAATACGGAGGTTTAATTATGAAATAAAAATACGGAGGTTTGATTATGAAAAAACAAATTATGAGAGTGGCAGCAATGGGTATGAGTCTCGCAATGGCTGCCGGTGTGATGAGCGGCTGCGGCGATTCGAAAAAAAGCTCAGCCGACGCGGACGGAAAAATCGTTATTACGGTCGGGGATTATTTTGCGGATGAGACGGTGAACCCGGAGGCATATGCAAAAAATATGAAAAAGGTTGCGGAGTTTGAAAAACTGCATCCCGATATAAAAATCGAAGATGCAAACTGGGGCTTTGATGTACAGAGCTACATGGCAAAGGCGGAGGCAGGCATACTTCCGACTATATATTATGCACCGCTGACCGAGACAAAGAAGATTATCGAAATGGGATATGCGGCAGACCTTACCGATGAATTTAAAGAGCGCGGCTTTTATGATGAGGTCAATTCTTATATGTTGGAGCTTATTTCGGACGACCGGGGAAAGATATATTTCCTGCCCAGTGGTAACTACGATGTTGGTATTGCGGTCAATGTAAAGTTATACGGCGATGCAGGTTTTGTAAACGATGACGGAACGCTTTATCAGCCGACCGACTGGGACGACCTTGCAAGAGTGGCAAAGACGATAAAGGAAAAGACCGGTGCGGACGGATTTATGATTCCGACAACGGGCAACTGCGGCGGCTGGAGAGTGACACCGATTGCATGGAGCAACGGCGTTACATTCGAAACAAAAGAGGGCGGAAAGTGGAAAGCAACCTTTGATTCGCCCGAGTTCGTAAAGACGATACAATACATATCCGATTTGAAATGGAAATACGACGTTTTGCCGGCAAAAACATTGGTAGAGCTGGAAGAGCCGTATAAGCAGCTTGCGGCAGGCAGCGTTGCAATGTGCTTTGCGGAAGCAGATTCGGCAAAAAATGCTGTCAATACTTATGGCATGGATGTTAAAAATATAGGTTTTTTGAGAATGCCGGCAGGCGATAAGCGCCGCGTAACCCTGATGGGCGGCGGCGTGAGTGTTATAGACCGTAACGCAAGCAAGGAGCAGATTAAGGCTGCAATGGATTGGGAAGAATTTTTGGGCGTTACAACAAAGCTTGACGACGCGAAAAGAGAATCGCTTCGCAAGGATTATGAAACTCAAAAAGTAAACAACGAGCTTGTCGGAATCCTCTCGGTTTCTCCGTGGAAGTCGGACAGTGAGGTTGAAAACTATAAGCAGGAGCTTTCAAAGAAATTTATGACTGTAAATGAAAAATACTTTACAGATTTTAACAATAAGGACGATATGGAATTCCAGGCGGAAGAACCTATCGACGGACAGGCGCTCTACGCTGTGATTGACAACATTGTCCAGGAGGTTCTCAATAACAAGAACGCAAATATCGAGGAGCTTGTTAAAAAGGGAGCGGCAGACTTCCAGAAAAATAATCTTGACTACGCAGAATGACAATAAAACCGATGAGGATCTGACGAAAAATAAGCGGCGCGTCCTCTTGCAAATGCTGAGGAAGTACCCAACGTACGCCGTCGCATTTTTAAGAGGCAATCTGCTTGCTTCTTTTCCGTCAGAGGTGGAGAAAGCGGCGCGTCCTCTTGCAAATGCTGAGGAAGTACCGTGCAGATCATCGAAATTTTAAACGGCGCATTATCACATTAGGTACATCAAAGATTTAATTACAAATTATAACAAGAAGGAGAGGATACAAAAATGAAATGGCTAAGAATCGCCGCGATTGCGGCAATAGTAGCAGGGTTATCGATTTTTTCGGCAGCGGCGGCGGAGGATGTCAATTTCCGCTACGAAAACACATTCGACAATGGCATAAATGACCTGGTTGAGGTCGACAACGACTACTACACATTCACATTTAACGGCGGCGGACGGTTTAATAGCTCGGTTACTGTAAACGGGAATGTGGGAGTGCGTTCAAATCCCCAAGCATGGGGCGAGGGTCAGACAAAGTTCACCTTGAAAAACGGCGGTATAAACAAAGGCAAGGTCAGAGTCTCGTTCGATTTCAGCGTGGACACCAACAAGGCAGGCCACTCGGGCGACAACGTAATTTTCGGAATGAACATGACAAGCTCATGGGAAGGCGGAAGAATGTTCTACATTCATTCCGGAACAACGGACACACCGGGCAGCATCAATGTTTGTTCGACAGTCGGAGCATACCCCGGAGCGGCGACAATGGAGCTTGACCCTGCAAAGGTCTACAATATAGAAGTGATTTTTGACTACGACAGCGGAACTGTTTACTATTACATAGATGGTGAAATGCTAAGCGTAAAGCAGACAAATCTCGGTCAGATGACAAACTTCTCTATGTCGCCGAGCGGCATGATAGACTACTTTGACAATCTTGTTTTTGAGCATTTGAACAGCATGGACATGATACCGTCGCTCGATTCAGCCGAGACAGGCGGCGCGTATATCAGATACTCGGACGGAATCGACCCGGCGTCGCTTCCGAGTAAGGATATCATTGTGAAAAATCTTTTCACCGGCAAGGAATTTTTGTGCAAGACGGAGATTTCAAAATCAAAGGTTCTCAAAATAGCGCCGGAGGAGAATTTTGAAGAAGGCTGCGAGTACGAACTTAAGCTGCCGGCAGGTATAAAAGGTTATTCGGCATCGGCTGCGAAGGAGACGACAATCAACTTCAACGTCGGCGAGGGAAACTATCTGACAGCTCTCAGACTTTCCGACATGACAAGGGAGGAAAGACCGCTGACCGACAAAAACCCATCCGAGACCAACAGGATTATTCTCACTTTCCCGGCATCGATATCGGCAGAGACAGCCGCGGCAGGCGTGACTTTAAAGGACTCGGACGGAAACGACGTTGCATTTTCGCCGAGATATAACGGGAACATAGCCGAGCTTTATATCGACGGAACGCTTTTGGGCGACAGCAAATACACACTCTCGATTCCGCAGGGTGAAAGCCTTGCGCGTGCGTATGATATAAAATTCGAAACCGCTGAGGGCAAAATTCTAATCACCGAGGAGAAATATTTCATCGGCGAGCAGAGAGTGGAAACTCTTGACGAAGCTGCTGCGGGCGACACAATCACAGTGAAAACATCGCTCGTTTCCACATATAAAGACGCGGCGTCCGCACTGGTGTCCGGTTCGATGTGGAACAAAATTGCAATGACAGGCTATGATTTCGCGGTTGCGTCCTTTGACGCGGAAAGCGGAAGAAAGGCAGAAACCACGCTCACATTCACAGTTGCGGATAACGAGGAATTGATGCTTAAAACCTTCCTTTGGAAAGGTCTTGGCATGATAAATCCGATTCGTGCCGAAAGCACAATCAAATAAATTTCGTTTACGACCATTTTGAAAAATGGTGTAAAAATATCAAAAATCGGGTGATTGAAAAGGACCGGTTTTGCAATCGCCCCCAAAATTCTAAATTAGACGGAGGTTTTGTGAAATGAACAAAAATCTGAAAAAATTGCTCGCATTTTTTGCGGCGGCAGCAATGATTTCTCCGATACTGCCCGTATCGGCTGAGGAGACCGAGCTTAAGGATGCCGTTTGGTATCGGAACACATTCGACAACGGTGCAGATGATGCCGTAGCTGTTAATAACGATTATCTCACTTTACAGATTGGGGTAAAGGATGGCGGAACGAGTGGTGCTATGCCGGATCGAACCGTTACTGTGGACGGAAATGTTGGTGTAAGAGTACGCAAGGAAGCATGGCTTGACGGACAAACACTTCTATTTACTCCCAAAACAGCTATATCGGAGGGAAAATATCTTGTATCATTTGATATGAGTCCGGATGCAGATGTTGCGAATCATGGCGATGATGCGTGGGTAGGTTATAACTTTACTTCGCACTGGGAAGGCAAAACAATGACCTATTTCAAAAAGATGGACACGGTGGGCGCAAGCACTCCGGTACTCGGATACGGCGTAAACGGTGGGGGTGCATTAAATCCTATGGATCCGGACAAGGTTTACCATTTTGACTACGTGTTTGATTATTCCGATAAGACAGCAAAAACATATATGGACGGACAGCTTATTAAATCGGCATCGGACATCGTTGCAATGAAAAACTTCAATTTCAGCCTTAACGGAACAATCGATTATGTCGACAACATTCAGTTCGTAAAAATTGAGGGCGAGACCCCTGTTATGACCGCGAAGGCATATGTAGGCACAAACTATGCCGATGTGACATTCTCAACCCCGGTAACGCGCGGCAGCTTCGTATGCTCGGATAAGGCAATCTCAAAGACGGTTTGGGATGGCAACGTATCGGCGCGTGTATACTTTGACGGAATCATAAAAGAGGGCGATAAGCTGACTCTTTCGGCCAACGGCATAAGCGGCTTTTTCGGCACTGCATTAAAGGCAGATTCCGTAAAAATGCAAATTGCTCAAAACAAAAACATTTTGTACTATAACACCTTTGACAACGGTGTTGCCGATTATACGGATTTTAAAAGTGACGAGATAACCGTTACAACTCAGCCTAAAGAGCCTAAGCCGACACTGACTGCAGAGGTTGATGGAAACAAGGGTATCAAATATAACACAGGAGCATATGCAAGAGATGTAAGCTTTAAGTTTGTACCTAAAGCTCTGATAACAAGCGGAATTTATACAGTTTCGTTTGACTTTAAGCCGGAAACCGACGAGGTATGCGCAAAGCACGACGGAGATAACAACAGCTTTGGATTGGGTATGGCTAATAACTGGGACGGTAAGAGAGTTGCATATCTGAGACCGACCTCAAACGGAATGATTTATCTCCCGATGAAGACCTTTGGTGATTGGGACGACAATGCCAATGCGGTAACTCTTGACCAATCGGTACATTCAATTGAATTTGTAATGGACTATACAACAAGACAGTCACGCTGCTATCTTGACGGTGCGCTTGTAAAGACATATACGGATTTTAACGCACAGTATTTCCCGACAAATGATTTTGAGGTAACCTTTGGCGGAACCTTTGCATACTTTGACAACTTAAAGGTTGCATACATGAACGAGACATCGTTTACGGCAGGAAAGCTTGAAGCTCCGGCTGTCGGTGACACCGTTCTGAGAGTTGTTCCGTCCGAGAGAATAGATTCGACAACCCTTTCGGCAGATAAAGTATCGGTAACAAAGAACGGCAAAAGCATCTCTCCGACAGAGGTAAGAGCGGCTGACTTCGGCAGAAAAATCGAGATAGCTCTTCCCGATGAGGTCGGCGCGGACGAGACATACGAGGTAACGCTCGGCGCAATCAAGAGCATATCGGGATACGCATTGGTTGACGGACTCAACAAGGCTTCGGCAACATCGTATGTAAAGCTGATCAGAATCGAGGACGGCAAGGTTATCGCAAAGGTGACAAATTCCTCCAATGCGGCCGTAACTCCGACAATTTTTGCGGCAACATACGAGGGTACAACCTTAACCGGCGTTAAGACGGCGACGGTGCCAGCCGACAAGGCAATCCCGTCAGGCGGAACCGGCGAGGTATCGCTCGACATAAGCGAGCTGACAGGCGAAATTTCGATATTCGTATGGAATAACATGTCGCCTATGATTAATGTGGGAAAGATCACAAAGTAAAAGCATCCGAAAGGAAAATGATATGCTGAAAAGAATAATCAGTTTACTTTTTTCGGCGGCGTTCCTAATCTCCGGCACAGGCTTATCGCCTGTGTCGGCGGAGAATGCTGCAGCGGCAGAAGCTTTCTGCTATGAAAATACTTTTGATTTAGGGATTGACAGTGCGGTGGATTTTGAGGACGAAAATCTCTCGCTGACAGTTCCGGCAAAAAATTTAATGAAAACTGCGCAGCTCGACGGGAACAACGGTATTACCTACATAAATCCCAATGCGTGGGCAGTTCAGCCGGGCATACGCGCTGATTTTAAAAATGAGATATCGAGTGGAGTTTTAACGGTTTCGTTCGATTTCAAGCCGGCGGACGCAAGTATTTTGAAATCGCACACCGGCGACAATCACAGCTTCGGCATGAAGATGCAGCAAAACTGGGACGGACGGAGAATTGCATATTTCAGAGCGGATGACGGCAAAAGGATAAAATATATCCCTATGACGCAGGTGGGCGATTGGGAAGACGGCGATTCGGCGGTCTATATGGACGGCGGTCTGCACACAATCGTCTGGACATTCGACTATGACAACGGCAAATTGCTGCACTACCTTGACGGAACGCTTGTGAAAACGCAGACCAATCTTGCTGCCTTTCCGATAGAGGATTTTGAGATAGCTCTCGGCGGTCAGTTTTCATATTTCGATAATCTGAGAATTTCGTATATGCCGAGCGGAGCGAGTGTGATAAAGACGATTTATCAAAACAGCTTTGACAACGGGGCGGCGGACAGAAAATCGACATCGGACGAAAACGGGAGTATTTCGTATTCGGGGAATGTTCACTCGCTGATGTACCAAGGCAATGCCGGATGGGGCATGAACGAATCGGCATGGGCAAATTCCGAGACTGTGAAGTACACCTTAAAAAATCCGGCAGACAGCGGCAGAGTCAGAATAAGCTTTGACACAATGCGCATGAGCATTGACGATCCGCAGCCGGCATATATAAAACTCGGCGGAAGGTATGTGTTTTATATGACCGACAGAGGATTTTACGGACCGAATCAAGCACTTTGGGGCTGGGGCGACACAAGCGCAATGACTCCGTTTGAAAAAAATGTGTTATATCACATTGAGCTTGTCTATGATTTTGATGTTCAAAAAGCATATACCTATGTGAACAATGAACTTTTGAGCGAAAGGAGCATGCCGAAGGACTTCAAACTTGAAAATATAGACATGCAGCTTTCGATGATTAATGAATACTTTGACGAACTGAAAATTGAAAGAGAATATCAGCAGCCTGTCGAATGTCGGCTCTCAAGCGATAATTTGGGAAATATCTTTTTTGAGGACGAGACGGTGGAAATTACGCTTGAGGAGCAAAATGTCGCCACGACTTTAATCGATGATAATCCGAAGATAACTGTCAAAAATGCGGCAGGCGAGACGGTTTTTTCGGAGAATATACTTATAAAAACAAACTCGGGCGAGAGAAAAGAAAGAAAAATTTGTGTTAGCGGACTTGATTTCGGAGTGTACACCGCGGAGGTTGAATCGGAGTACGGGGCAAAAGCGTCTATGCAGCTTTCAAAAAGTGTGGAATCGCCAATGCTCAATCAAAGGCTCGGCACATGCACACATATGCTGCGCTATCCGATAGATATTCCGAAAAATATGGAGCTTTTGGCAAAGGCAGGCTTCAGCGGACTGAGAATCGATTTCATCTGGGCGGACAGCACAAGCTCACTTGCAAGCTTTGACAAGGTGGTGGACGAGGCGGCAAAGTACGGGATAGACGTTCTTGCACTTCTGCCGATTTCGGACGGAACAAAGGACTCGGACGGCGGCTTTAACACAGATGAGGACTTTTTGAGCCGATATGCCGATTATTGCACGCTTGTCGCGAATTACTTCAAGGGCAGAGTGACGCATTATGAGCTTGGCAACGAGGTTAATTATATGAAGAAATTCGACGGAACTCCCGACTTGGGTGCGGATTATGCAAAAATTGTCCGGGCAGGCTATAACGCGCTAAAGGCGGTTGATAAAAATAATCTTGTTTCGACAGCCGGGACGGCGATTGTATACACCGATACCGACAGAAATCAGCGCCAAGTTGCGACGGGCATGCTCGGTGAAATGCAGGAAAACGGATTTTGCTTTGATATATTCGCAACGCATCCCTATCACGTGGCACAGCCGCCCGAGGTAAAGGACATGTGGATCGAGCACAATTCATGGCCGGAGCAGGCAATGCTTGCAAAGCAGCTTTTGAACCAATACGGCGCGCAAAATAAGCTTTCCTGGGCGACCGAGGTCGGCTGGGCGAGCTACGGAATAAACGAGACCAGAGGGTCGTATCACGTGCGCATGCTCGCGCTGAACGACACAAACCACTACAATGACAGAACATTTTTCTATGACAATGTGGACCATGGCTATGACACAAGTGATGCTGAGGACTGCTACGGGATGATACGGAACTGGAACAATGAATTTTGGTACAGCAATACAGCCTATTCGGCGAAGCCGACCTTTTTGGCGGCGGCACAGTGGAACAAGATGACCGCGGACAAGGAGGGAACGGAGCTGATTGCTGATGGCGGCAAATATATCGCATGGTTCGAAAACGAATCGGAAAAAACAGCTGTTGTCTGGACGACCGACGCGAGCGCGGATATCACAGTGCAAAACGGCTGTACGGGACTTATAACCGTTCGCGATATATACGGAAATGTGACGGCGGAGACAAGCGGAAGCGGCATAACGGTCGCGGCGTCGGGCAAGCCGATGTATGTCACCTTTTCCGGGGACAGAATGACGGCGGAGCATAACGGCATTGAGATAAATACCCTCGGCAATGTGAAGGACGGAGACGAGATTGTATTCAAGGCGCACAGCCTTAAGCCGAATGGCAAATTTATCATTGCGGCATATGCCGGAGATGCGCTTGTCAATGCATATATTAAGGATTTGGATTCGGACGGAAACGCCGAGAAGGCTCTTGTGCAGGCAGGCGCAGACCGATACAAAATGATGCTTTGGGACGATTTTTCGTCAATGAAAAGCATTACGCCGTCAAGAGTGTTGCAAAATAGGGGAAAATATGATAAAATAAAGTTGGGCATGGACAGAAAGGAGAAATCATAAATGAAGAAAAAACTGACAGTAATCTGTTTGCTTGCGGCGCTGTGTGTGCCGACAGCCGTATTCGGCCAGGCGGTGCAGGTTGGCGACGGACAGACCGTCGCGGTGAGCGGAAAGACGGACGAGAAAAATGCGCCGATCGCAATCGAGGTTTACTTCGGCGATAAGACGGCGGCGGATTTGGAGGGACTTACCAAGGATAAGTATACGGATATCCTGGTGTGCCACGACCAAAGCGTGACCGATGCGGACGGAAATTACAGCTTTAAGTTCGACATTAACGGAAAAAGCGGCGAATACACTGTCTTTTTGGCAACCGATAAGACCGACCTGCCTAAGGAAAATCTGATTTTCGTAAGCATGGAGGACTACAAAAAGATTGCGGCGACGATAAAGACTGATGATATTTCAAAGCTTAAGGAATATATCGAAAACGAGACATACACAATCGGACTTACCAAGGAGGACATTGCCGAAATCGATACCGGAAAGCTTGCCGCGGTTTTGCATGAGACGATAAAGACAAGCACCTTTGACGAAAATAAGCGGAGTGAGCTTTTGACAGTGGTTCATAAGGCATTGTTTGTCGAAAAGCTCAACGAGGGCAAAATCACGGACATATTTGCCGAGAGCAGCGAATTGACCGGGCTTTCCGGCGGTGCGCTGAAAGACTGGTACACAAAGGAATATGTGACCGAGGATTTGAAAAAGGACGTAAATCAGAGAATCAGCGGAAAATCAATTGCAAGCTATGCTGCATATGAGGAGCTTTTGACCGATTCGTTTATCCTGTCAACGGTCAGATATCCCAACGGCAGCGGAAACATAGAGGATATAATGACAGCGTTTGCCGAGAGAATCGGAATAAACATATCGAGCGCGAAAGCAGGCACATGGACAAAGCTTGCCGGAGAAAGCTGCGCCGACTTGCCTGCTTTGAAAAATGCATATAAAGCGGCTCTTTCGGCAGGAACGACTACAAGCGGCGGTGGCGGAGGCGGCGGAAAATCCACCGGCTCGAGCAGCACAAACAAGGGATTCAACAGTCTTATATCGGGTGTTCCGACTGCAAAGGATAAGTCGGGTGAGGCTCTGCCGTCGGCAAGCTTTTCCGATATAGACGGTGTAGAATGGGCAAAGGACGCGATTTTGTATCTTGCCGATAATGGAATTTTAAGCGGTGTCGGTGACGGAATATTTGAGCCGAACCGAAATGTAAAGCGTGAAGAATTTGCAAAAATTGTGACATTGGCATTTGCATATGACGCGGACGAGGCAAAAATTTCATTCACCGATGTTCCGTCGGACGCATGGTATGCGCCTTTCATCCGGCAGGCATTCGGCGAGGGAATAGTGAACGGAATTTCGGACGATTTGTTTGGAGTCGGCTTGCCGATTACGCGCCAGGATCTTTGCACAATGGCATACAATGCGGCATTGAAAGCCGGGAAAATAATCGAAATCGAAACTCCGCATGAGCTTTTTGCGGACGATGACGAAATTTCCGATTATGCAAAAAAGGCAGTGTACGCCCTGCGTGCGGCAGGTGTTGTATCGGGAATTACCGATGACGAATTTGCTCCCAAAGAAAACGCAACCCGCGCACAGGCAGCAAAAATAATATACTCTATTTTAACTGACGGCGAAGAGTAAGTCTGAATAAAATCGCCTATAGCACTACTTTTTGTTCGGGGGAGCGAAGCGGCTGAACGGCAGTGAGAAGTACTGATGTACAGAGCAGTGGCGTTACCTACGAATAGTTTTCTATCAGACTTAAAATTTTTTGCATTAAAGAAAGGAATGGTTATAAAAATGAGAAAATTTTTATCGGTATTATTGATGGCGGCGATGCTGATCGGAATGATTAGCATACCGGCAACGGCTGCGGAAAGCAAGGTTCTGCGCGCGACAGAGAGCGAGCAGATCGGCTTGCTGCAAAAGCTTGAGATTATCGACTCCGCGCCGAAGTCGGAGGAAATGGACGACGAGCTTACCCGCGCCGAGTTTATCATGTATCTGGCAAATATCGTAGTGAGGGGGAAAAGCGAAAAGGCAAAGAGATATTTCACCGATGTGCCGATGGACCATTGGGCGGCGGACTCGATAAACGAGCTTTTTGAGATGGACATTATCTCAAAGGACGAGACGAAAAATTTCCGTCCCAAGGACAAAATCACTGTCGGAGAGGCGACAAAGCTTGTTGTCACGCTCCTGGGCTACGGAAAATATGCCGAGACTCTCGGCGAGTTCCCCTATTCATATATGAAAATAGCGGACTACCTGGGAATAAATGTCAGCGACGCAAACAAAAAGCTTACAAAAAGAGAAGCGATGAAGCTTATATATGAAACGATTCAGGCGCCGTTCTGCGACGAAAAGAGCAAGGACGGAGACTGGCTCACAATCCTTTCCTATTATTATGACATCTACAGTTATACCGGTCTTTTGACCGAGGCATCGGGCATATCGATGTACGGCGACGCCAACGAGAACGAGAAAACAGTTGTGATTGACGGCCACAATTATCTTTCGGACATAGACATTTCCGATAAGCTCGGCAGGATAATTTCGTTTTTTTACAAACAGGTGGACGACGATGTAACGCCCGAGATATTCTATCTCGTATCGGGCAAGTACGAGAGCAAGGTTCTTGAGATTTCGACAGATGATTTTGTCGAGTTCTCGGACGGCAAAATTTGGTACACAGACGGCAATGCGAAAAGGAGAATCGAGGTTCCGAGCGGCGCGGAGGTTATCAAGAACGGCACAATGGAGAGCCGCAACATAGTCAATGCGTTCGATGTGAAAAAGGGCAAAATCCGGTGCGTTGACACAGACAACAACGGCGATTACGACTTTTTCTTCATCTGGGACTACGACAATATCGTGGTATCGAGAATATCCAAAAACGACCTGCTTATCTATGACGAGCTTGTCCCGGATAAAAAGGTCGAGCTTGACCCGAACGACAGAATCATATACATCTGCGACACTGCCGGAAACAGACTGACTTTTGACGACCTGCAAAAGGGCGATGTTGTCAGCGTTTACGAATCGAAAAACTATGTAAAGGCGGTTGTGTGCCGCAATCAGAATACCGGAGTTATTTTCGGCATGGAGCACGATGATTACGACCACTACATAGTTTTGGGCAAGAACGAACAGGACAAGAATCAATATAAAATCGATAAGGAGTATTACGAGGCATGCCTCGACATAAACAAGAACGTGAATGCTTACAAGCCGGAAATGGGCAGCAGCGTTACATACTGGATTGACGCGGCAGGCAGAATCGCATATATCGACTTCAAGGCAGTGAGCGGTTCGTGGCGGTTCGGATATTTAATCGGAACTTACCATCACGGGTGGGATGACGACCGCATCGGCTTCCGCCTGTACGACGACGGCGGATTGGTGAGAAACTACCCGCTTTCCGACCGCGTTACAATCGACGGAGTAAAATATGAACACGCAAACGAGGTTTTGAATGCTATCAACAAGGTAAAGAAATATCAAAAGACACTCACAGCCGGTGAGGACTCGGTGAACGGGCAGATTTTGAGATTCAGAACAAATTCGAGCGGCGAGATAAAGTCGGTCGATACCGAGTACTCGGACGACAACGCCGAGGGCAAGCTGAATCTGCACAGAACGTACGACAGAGCGTCGCGCTACTATTACTGGAACTCGCACAATTTCGGCGGAGATTTTGTCAGAAGCGGCAAGGCGAAAATATTTGTAGTGCCGAACCATGACGAGCTTACCGGCGCGGACGCGGACGACTTTATGTTTGTTTCGGGCAGCTATTTCGGAGATAATAATTACGATATCGAAGCGTTCAGAATGGACAAGTCAATGGGCTCTGAGGACGTATTGGTGGTATATGGATTGAGTACAGGCTCATACTCGAAAAACTCGGCGATTGTCGAAGAGGTATACCAGGCGATTGACAAGAACGAGGAGGTCAAGTGGTGCGTTGACGCTCACGAGTTCAACAACGGCAGAAAGATAACGCTGACTTCCAAGGAGGAAAGCGGCTTTGAGTGCCAAAAGTATGACAAGGACGGAAACCTTGTTTCGGCGCAGGTTGAGGCAGGCGACGTGATTCGTTACATCTACGGCCCGAACGACCTCACAATAAAGATTTTGGTTGTCTATGATTATTCCGAGGAAAAAAAGTCGGCAACTCCGACCTACGGCTGGCTCAAAGGCGCAGGTCACACCTACGGCGAGCAGGTTTCGGTTGCGCATGCGTTTGTGAAGTATACCGACAGCGAAATGATGAGTGTTTCGTTCACGCCGCTTTCGGAGGCGGACTATGCGCCGAACAGCACATGGAGAGCAAGCTACAGCGCGGTGAAGTCGGGCGGAATCGTCTACATTGCCAAGGATATGGGCGGCAAGATAAAGATTACAAAAGGTACATTTGACGACATCATCCCGGCAAACGCGGACGGATACGAAAATGCACGTGATTATCTTGTATTCACATGGCTCGGAATATTCTACGGCGGCGTAATCTATCAATAGGGGGGGGACTTGTATGAGAAAAAGAATTTTCAGTATTTTTCTTACGCTCGCCCTGCTTATCGGAGCGGTTACTCCGATAATGGCACAGGAGACGGAACAAAATCCGGCAGGCGAATGTTATGCCGATAAAATCACCTCTGTGACTCCGGAATTTTTGATGAACTTTGACGGACTCACGAATTACGAACAGAAAAGCCATGGTTTCAGCGAGATAACCTCGGCTCTGAGCGTAATAGCCGAGGAGGAGGACGGAGCGCATGGCAGATATTTCAGCGTGAGCGGAAACGGACGAATCACAAAGACGTTTGATAATCCGATCAAGGGCGGAAAATATCTTCTGACCTTCGATTTTAAACGTTCGGAAATCGGAGACTGGTTCTATCTGAGACAGGATATCACCAGCGAGGGCGACTATATCGACAATACCTCGAATTTTCAGCACAGCTTCGGCTTGGCAGGAAATAAAGCCGGATATAACTCCAACTGGTCGATAGCCGGTGCACAGGAATACACAGCCGGAGAATGGGCAAATGCCGCCATGTACATGGATCTTGATAAGCAGCTTATGTACCTATATATAAACAATAATTTTTGCAGCCGTATTTCGATAAGCCGAGAGATGTACGGAATATGCTTCATGGTGCAGTCTGCCGCAACACAGATCACAAGCATTGACAACCTGGCATTGTATAAGTTCTCGCCTGCACTGGGCGAGGAATTAAAGGGCATGGGAATTGTGTATCCGGACGAGTTCGGGAGTGCAATCGACTTGAATATCTCATCGCCCTATTCGGGAAATATCTTCACAAAAAACGATGAGGTTGTTCTGAGCGTTGAGCAGAAAAATCTGCTTGAACAGACGGTTGAATATGACATTTCCTATGTTGTGAAAAATTGGCGCGGCGATGAGGTATGGAGAAAGGACACAAAGGCGGTTACGCTTGACGAGACAGCTTCAACGACCGAGGAGCTGCACCCGAAGGTGAAAAAATTCGATATATACACTCTGAATGTCAGAGCGACTCCGACCGACGAGAAAATCCTCCCGTCGGCGATAAAGCGTGAGTTCAGCTATGTCAACACGCCGACCTACGGCTACAAAAATTATGATGTAGGCGCATGTACCCACCCGGGACGATCGACAACATGGGACGATGTTGTGCGCGCGGTCGATGTCGCAGGTATCGGCTACACCCGAACCGACGGCTCCAGTGTGGGCGACAGAGCCAAAAGCGGAGATACACACAAAGCCGAAGCGGAGAGGAAAAACCCGGAATTTTTCAGAATGAATACCAAGCTCGGCATTAAAAGCAACCTTATCTATTATCTGGGAATAGACGATGCACTCGGCGGCAAGAGCATGACTGTCAAGGAGGCGGCGGCTTCTCCCGAGGCATTGCAGCTGATTGAGACATGGAGTGAAAAGACAGCAAGCGGATATAAGGGTGAAATTGATACCTTTGAGTTGGGAAATGAGATAAACTTCAGCCGAATCCAGGATTTATCACCGGAGGATTACGCAAAGGTCAGCCAGGCTGCATACCGCGGTCTTAAAAAGGGAAATCCGGACTGTACAGTCTTGTCGAACGGTCTTTCAAGAAGTGCCGCGGACTGGGTGTACAGATACTTAAAGACTCCGGGCGGAAAATCCTGCGATGTGTTGGCAATTCACCTTTACCAGGAGGCAGGCACGCCCGAGACAAAGAAGTTTGAGGACTATTGCCAAGAGGTGCGCGACAGTATGGAGCGCGCAGGCTGCGGAGATATGCCGATGTGGATTACCGAGGGAAACACCGCGAGCCATGCGTCATATTCAACCGAGCAGCAGCACGCGGTGAATCTTGTCCGCCATTTCCCCATCATGGAGACAAAGAAATATTTTGACAAGATGTTCTTCTATCAGCTCCAGACGATAGAAACAAATCCGGACGATATAGAAAGCTATTTCGGAATCCTGCACGGACCTTATGCGGACGATGCAAACGGAGCAAAGGCGGCATATCTTGCTGTAGCGAACTATATCGCAATGACAGAGAATGCGGAATATGAAAGCGATATCAAAAATGGTACGACCTATGCGTACCGATATAAAAGAACCGACGGAAAGCACGTTTTGATGATGTATGCAGACCGCAGTCAGAATATGCTTTCGCTGAATCTGGGTGCAAACGGCGGAACAATGTATGATATGTACGGAAATCCGACCGAGCTTTCGTCGAATGACGGGCGCTTCACATTCCTGCTGACCGATGAGCCGACCTATTTCCTTTATGAGGGCGATTCTTTTGAGGAATGTGAGCCGGTGGTTACGCTCGATAAAACCATGATGGAACTTACCAAAAATTCAAGCAGCAGCTTTGGACTGACAATCCCGGAGGGCGCGGCAGTGAGCGCCGGCGGAAATTCGAATGTCAGCCTTAAAAAGGAGCAGAACGGGAACAATACGACAATCAGCGTGACTGTGAACGAAATGCCGGAGATTCATTTTGACAAGACCGGCTACGGAAATACCGCCGATGTTGCATATACCGAGCGCAGGCACGATTTCGGAACACAGCTTTACCGCGATTTTGTCAATGCCGAGGTTAAAAAGGACGGAAAGACAATCGCAGCTTTGGCGCTGCCTGTTGAGTATGTCTATCCCGAGGCAGACGTTTCGATGATAGTCGAGCCGTATGACGAAACAAATCTGACCTATTGGAAAGCAGTAATCAAGGTTCGCAACAACAATCAGGATAAGCCGATTTCGGGAAAGCTTGTTATGGACACTCCCGAGAATATGGGCGTGGACGATATAACTGTTCCGCAAATCGCAGCAGGGGAAGAAAAAGAATTTTCGTTCAATATTCCGCCAAAATTCGGACATGGATATCAGCTCTACAGCGGACGGTTGGTGCTTGATGGCGGTGAGGAGGTTTCGTTCGCACTCGGTGACGCACCGAGGTCGTACGGATATACGAGCCGCTCAAAAACCGCGATTATGCCGATAAACAAGGTCAGGGGTGCGGCTCCGGTGATTGACGGAGTTATCAACGAGGACGAGTGGAAAAGCTACAAGATGACAAGCTTTGACAAGAGCCAGGTTTCCTACGGCTCTCAGGGTGTTGTTACTGCCGGTGTGGTCGAAAAAGAGACCTTCGGCGCAGATGCCGATTACGGAGGCAAGGAGGATTTTTCGGGAACAATCTATGCACAGTGGGATGAAAAGTATCTCTATGCGGCGGCGATGGTTTATGACGACGTGCATTTCCAAAAACAGGACCCGGTAAGATTCTATTATGAGGATCACCTGTTCATAGAACTGAAACCGACCACGACACAGAGACACGATACCAGAATCGATATTGCACTGAGCGATTTCTTCGATAACGAAAATTACACGGATGCGGACAGAAAAGCGGTTGTTTACCGCAACTGGTCGCAGATGTTCGATACCGTTGTCGGCGGAGTTATTCCTCAAAGCGAGGACGGCGTTAAGGCGGAAATTGTGCGTAAGGACAATGTTACGATTTACGAGGTTCGCCTGCCCTGGACTGAAATTATAAGTCCCGAGGTAATGGAAAATAACAAGGAATGTAACCTTACATTCTCGATAAGAGACTATGACGGCGACAGAGATAAAACGTTCGGCTGGGGCGGTTGGTTCGTACCGGTCAATATGAAAAAATAAGCTTTGTGCAAAAAAAGAAAGCAGTCGGAAACGATTGCTTTCTTTTTTTGTGTGTGGTATAATACAGGGAGGAAAAGAGCCGAGGGGGAATTGAGGAAGTTTGCCAAAATGTGTGCTGCCCGGAGCTTTCGCCCGAGCATATGACCGGCAAGCCGGTTAATGAATCGTAGGAATTTAGACGGAATTTTGAAATTAAAAGATTGGGGATTTCTGATGAAAAAGACATTTGTTACTGTCATGCCGAACCATATCGGCGCATTTTTAAAGGCGAGCCGCTGTTTCGCGGCGAACGGTGTGAACATCACGCGCGTAAGCTACAACAAGGCGGTGGATTCGCACATGCTTTTTATCGATGCGGAGGGTACGGCCCCAAAGCTTATGGTTGCCTAAAACATTGGCATACATAATGCGAGAGTGGAAAAGTCATCAAGATGAATTAAAAGGTTTGCTGGGAGATGAATACACAGACTATAATTTGGTTGTTGCCTTAAATAACGGCAGACCTTGCGAGGGCAGAGTTTTGTTAAAGGCGTTTGAAGCATTAAGAGAAAAAGCCGAACTTCCGAATGTTGTTTTTCACTCTCTCAGACATTCAAGCACGACATATAAGCTGAAACTTAATCACGGGGATTTGAAAGCAACACAGGGAGATACCGGGCACGCTCAAATTGATATGATAACGGATATTTATGCTCACATTTTAGACGAGGACAGAAAAGTAAACGCAATGAAATTTGAAACTTCATTCTATAATATCAAGGCTGATTTAAGAAATGTGCAAGCACCTCAAGAGGAACAAGCTGCATTAGATGTATCTGCATTGATAGAGCAACTGCAAAAATCTCCCGAATTGTTGCAAACGCTATCACAGTTAATTGCTGCTAAGAATTAAGAAACGAAGTGCTGTTCCGAAGCAATGCTAATTAAGCTATTAGCAAAAAACAAAAATTATTAGCAAATCTCAAAAACGAGTTCGTTTCCTATTAGCAAAAAAACGGAACAGATAAACAGAAATCGAAAATTTTTAGCACAAAGAAAAAGCACCGCAAAAGCGGTGCAAATGGCGTCCCCAAGACGATTCGAACGTCCGACCTACTGCTTAGGAGGCAGTTGCTCTATCCTGCTGAGCTATGGGGACAGACAAAACCGATATAAAAATCGAACAATATCTATAATACGATATTTTTATTGTTTTGTCAATACCAAACGGCGAATTTTGTTAATTTTTTTATAAAATAAATGCTTAAAATCTATTTACAATGTCGATTTGCGGTGAATATAAAAGGGCGCGCGATGCGAATGTCAATAATTGTTTGAAAAGTGTCACAGGCATAAGATTAATACAACTCTTTAAGTCTTGATAACAAAGAATCATACTTTGTCTGAACCTTGCGCAGCTCATAAATGTATATATCCACTTCAGAGGGTTTATACACACGCTCAAAATTCATTTCTGCCGCTTCAATATCTCGTCTTGTTCGTTCAATTTCGCTTTTTAATGCGAGAATTTGTTTCTTTCGGCGTAAATCGGCTTTATGCTCGTCTTTTTGAGTTTTATTTTTTATATTATCCATCTTAAACCGCCTTTTTATAAAATCAAGTGTCTTAATATTAATATTATATTCCTGAATTTAACAGGTTATACTAAATAAAACTGATGACTTGTACATAAAAATACGGTTTGAAATTATTATTTCTATATAAATTAAATATTTTTGAAATTTTTTGCAAAAAAGACTTGCTTTTTTCTTTAAAATGTAGTATAATAAATTTTGTTGTTTGACGGGGTGTGGCTCAGTTTGGTAGAGTACCTGAATGGGGTTCAGGTGGCCGCTGGTTCGAATCCAGTCACTCCGACCACGTCGGAGCAAGCTATATATTGCTTGCTCTGATTTTTTTTGCAAAAAATCAGAGTTCGCTCATGCCGCTGCTCCTCCTTATTCGCAAAAGGTCACGTTCGCATCGTCTATTCGTTTGCAAGCGCACTCGTAACGCCTTTGGCTCACTACCAACCTTTTGCGAGAGTG
>ERZ857775.170-NODE-170-length-99241-cov-12.243825_pt1 | contig 99241 bp, 88 predicted proteins | sample MGYA00519698_ERZ857775 | MGnify/ENA primary metagenome ERZ857775 (study PRJEB31778, sample SAMEA3449363) | human gut metagenome | biome: human gut; feature: human-associated habitat; material: faeces | place: United Kingdom | collected 2010/2012 ...
ACCCACGTAAGCGGGAGAGCCAAGGCGCGGACGCCTGATTCATTGGTTGAACTTACCTGGAGACTCCCCTGATAGGCTTTTCTGTTTTTTTGCGTGGCATGACATGGATTGTCATGCCTTTTTGTATAATAGAAAGCAGGAAAACATATTTCATTATTTTTTCTACGAGCCCTGGTATAATACAGGTAGTAATTGTAAGGGGGTTCCTATGGCTGACATCATTGATTTGAAGGACGGCGTATATGAGAAGGTTATTTCCCGGGACTTTGATAAAAAGCTGACAAAGGCGCTGGCGGATAAGGAAATCTGGGCGGATCGGGAGGATGTGGATGCCCAGGAGGCAGTGGGGTATTTGTCCTCTTATCTGGAAAAGCTGATCCGGCTCTGTCTGAAGGATATTGCCGACGAGAACCAGGACCACTGCGTAAAGGATGAGCTGGCATTGACGAATGAGCTGGTAGAAAAGCTGGCTTCCCGGATTGCAAATCTGGGAGATGGCCATGATGTGACGGCGGAGCAGTTCCTTTTGAAATCCCTGGAGCATCGGGCCAATAAGATTGCCAGAAAGAAATGGGAAGTGCCGGCTACATCACTGGTGAATTCTTTCCTCTTTACCAATTCCCGGAATGATGTATCCATGATTCATGAGCTGAACCGGGAAATCATGACCTGTGATCGCATGGACATGCTGATTTCTTTTATCCGCTTTTCCGGCCTCTCCCTCATTCTGCCATGCCTTCGCCGGTTTACTGCTGGCGGCGGTCATCTCAGGGTGGTGACCACTACCTACATGGGCGCTACAGACCCGAAGGCAGTGAAGGTGCTGTCGGAGCTGCCCAATACGGAGGTTCGGATTTCCTATAACGTGAAGGAAACAAGGCTTCATGCGAAGTCCTATATGTTCTATCGGGACAGCGGATTTTCTACGGCTTATGTAGGCTCGTCCAACCTGTCCCGCGCCGCCATTGCCGATGGTATGGAATGGAATATGAAGGTCACTGAGCAGGACCTGCCCGGTATCATTGCCAAGATGAAAGCCACCTTTGATACCTACTGGCATTCCGACGAATTCCAACCATTTCAGGCATCGGACTTTGATAAACTGAGCCGTGCCATCGACCGGGAAAGAGGACGGAAGGAAGAGGGGAGCGACATCACCTATTCTTTTGATATCGAGCCCTATCCCTACCAGCAGGCCGTGCTGGATGCTCTCCGCACAGAAAGATTGGGGAAGAACCACTGGTATAATCTGGTGGTGGCGGCAACAGGCACAGGGAAAACCGCTATTTCTGCCTTTGACTATCGGAATTTTTATCAGAGCCGCAAAGGAAATGCTAAGCTTCTTTTTATAGCCCATCGAGAGGAAATCCTGAAACAGAGTATTTCCTGCTTCCGTCAGGTGATGAAAGATCCGAACTTCGGACAGCTGGCTGTGGGAAATTACCATGCCGCCCGCAGCGAGCATCTTTTCATGTCCATCCAGACTTTTAACAGTCAAAAGTTCTGGGAAAAAATGGATCCCTTCTACTATGACATGATTATTGTAGATGAATTTCACCATGCGGCGGCCAAAGGGTACCAGAAGCTATTGACCTGGTTTCATCCGAAAATCCTGCTGGGCCTTACGGCTACGCCGGAACGAATGGATGGGAAGAACATACTGAACTATTTCGGCGGTCATATGGCGGCAGAAATCAGGCTTCCCGATGCCATTGAACGACGCCTGCTCTGCCCCTTCCATTACTTTGGCATCGACGATCCCGTGAGCCTTTCCAATATCAAGTGGACCGGCGGCCATTATGATATAGAAGAACTGGAAAATGTATATACCGGGGAAGGAGCCCTGGCCAGCCAGCGGGCCCGTGCCATTATCCAGGCCCTGGAGCGGTATACAGCGGATATGAGAGACGTGAAAGCCCTGGGCTTCTGTGTTTCTAAAAAACATGCCCATTTTATGGCAGACTACTTCAACCGGCAGGGGATCAAAGCCCTGGCCCTGGACGCAGACAGCCCGAAGGATGTCCGAAATGAAGCCAGGCAGAAGCTGGAAAGCGGGGACATCACCATCATTTTCGTAGTGGACCTTTTCAATGAAGGGGTGGATATTCCTGCGGTGAATACAGTCCTCTTCCTTCGTCCTACCAACTCCATGACCATTTTCCTCCAGCAGCTGGGGCGCGGCCTGCGCCTTTTCCCGGAGAAAGACTGCCTTACGGTACTGGACTTTGTAGCCCAGGCCAACAGGAAGTACGATTTTGCCTCCCGCTATGCCTCTCTTCTGGGCAAAAGCCATGTGGTCATCAAGAAAGAAATCCAGGATGGATTTCCCCATGTACCTAAAGGCTGCTCTATTCAGCTGGAAGAAATCGCTGCCCGCCATGTACTGGAAAATATTAACAGCCGCCTTCGAAAAAATGAATTTTACATGGACATGGTGAAGGAACTGGCTTCGGCCACCGGCCATATTCCTACACTGGAAGAATTTTTCAAAGCTACCGCCATCCATCCCCATACCTTTTATAATGAAAAACATACCTTTGCCCGCCTTTTGGCTGATGCCGGGCTCATTCCCGATTTTCCTGTGACCGAAGAGGAAGAAGTCCTTCGGAAAGCCCTGCCAAGAGTGCTTTCTATGGACTCGCCCAAATGGATTTCCTTCATGGAGAAATGTTATGAAACCATGCCGCCTGCCTTGACGGAGATGGAGAAAAAATATCTCCGCATGTGGCAGCTCACCCTGTATCCGGAAGGTGGGAAATGGACTTGTCCGGCACCGGAAGACGCAGTGCGTCGTTTCCGGGGACAGCATGAACTGACCGATGAAATCAAGGCACTCCTTCGCTGGCAGTATGACTCCATCGATATCATTCCGGAAAAGCCGGACCTCCCTTACCAAACGCCCCTGGAAGTATACTGTAACTACAGCAGGGATCAGCTCTTTGCCGCCCTGGGCTTTGCCAAACCCGGCAGCATCAGGGAAGGCGTGAAATATCTGACTCCTGAAAACAGCGATGTGGTGACTGCGCCAACCGATGTATTTCTGGTGACCCTCAATAAATCGGAAAAAGAATTTTCCGATACCACCCTGTATGAAGACTACTCCATAGACAGACAAACCTTCCACTGGCAGAGCCAGAGTACCACCACGCCGGAATCCAAAACAGGACAGCGCTATATTCACCAGAGAGACAACGGGACCACAGTACTCCTTTTCGTGCGAAGTGCCAAACAGGACGCCTACAAATCCTCCATGGCCTATACCTTCCTGGGTCCTGCCCACCTCATGACATGGGCAGGCTCACAGCCCATGACCATCATCTACCATTTGGATAACCCCATCCCGGCCAAGTACATCACCAAAACCGACAGCGCCGGCGTGCTGTAAGGGAAACAGGAAGCTGCGTACCCATCCTTCCCGCCGCCCATGTCATTTCGAGCGGAGGCACAAGCCGATATGAATCCCTCTTCCCATGGAGCCAGTGAAAGAGAGACGAGAAATCTCCCTGCACTACGTTAAGAATGGTTTATGGCATTTCTAACGACAAAGCCCCTTCCCGCCGGGCGGGTCATTCTGAACGCAGTGAAGAATCTCGGTACATGACGTTAATGACTTATAAGCGATTAAATACCAGTCAGCGGGAAGAGCGGCTGCATGACGCTGCAGCCACCTGCGCCCTGGCAATTCTCAAATCTCTATATTCCCAAAGGAGACCAAATGCGTGAAAATCCAAAAGCTGGAGAAATCTGGCACCACTTCAAAAACCACGACTACCAGATCATAGCCATAGCCACTCATACAGAAACAAGAGAAAAACTGGCAGTCTACCGGGCCCTTTACGGTGACTACGGCATCTACGCCCGGCCTCTGGCCATGTTCCTATCGGAAGTGGACCATGAAAAATATCCGGACGTGAAACAGAAATACCGTTTCGAAAAGAAAATCGAAGGAAAATCCTGATGAAAACCATTCATGTGGCAGCGGCGGTGATCGTAGAAAATCATAAAATATTTGCTGCCCGCCGGGGCTATGGGGAATTCAAAGGATACTGGGAATTTCCCGGCGGCAAAATAGAAAAAGATGAAAAACCGGAAGACGCCCTCCAGCGCGAAATCAAAGAAGAACTGGCGGCGGATATTGCAGTGGATCAGTTCCTTGGGACCGTGGACTACGACTATCCCGATTTCCACCTGACCATGGAATGCTACCTCTGCCACGTGGCAGGCGGCACCCTCACCATCCTGGAACACTCCGCCTTCCGGTGGGTCAGGAAAGAAGAACTGGAAAAAGTGGACTGGCTTCCGGCGGACAGGATAGCAGTGGAATGGGTGAAGGGGCTGAAAATAAGCCGGTAAACAGTATTTGGGAATGGGGATGATGAATTATGGATACACAAAGAATACATCCTTATGAAAACAGGGCCGTATTGAAAGAGTATTATGCCAAGTACCTGAAAGACGTGAGAAAAGTCAAAGATTCCACTGTGAAACACTACTTTGATGCCTTAAGCTATATTTCACGGTATCTCAAAGAAAAGAATCTGCTGAAAAGGGATATTTATGAGGTCATGGACTTGAAGGAACTGTCAGCGTTGAAGGAAATACTATACAAAGATCCCGTTTTCATTAATCTCAATAAGCAGGGCCACCAGATGTACAGCGCCGGGATGAATAACTATTTCCGCTTTGCCAGCGGCGAATTCATAGAGCAGGAACATGTGGCGGCTCGGGAAATGGACATTCCCATGACACCGGATGCGCCTATTGATTCCCCGGAAAATCCCTCCGGCACCTACATGGCGAAATCAAAGCACTGGAAACGTTCCTCCATCCTGCGCCGTCAAGCCCTGGCCTTTGCTCACTACACCTGTGAACTTCATCCGGAGCATAAAACATTCTTGGCTCAGAGCACCCATAAGCCCTACATGGAAGGGCACCATATCATCCCCATGGCCATGCAGGCATCCTTTGACCACAGTCTGGACGTATATGCCAACATCATCTGCCTTTGTCCCATCTGTCATAGAAAAATCCATCTGGGAATTAAAGAAGATAGGAAAGATATGTTGAAAGAAATCTACGACCAGCGAGGCGAAAGATTTGAAAAGAGCGGGCTCATGGTAACGGAAAATGAGTTTGTGGAGCTGGGGCTCAGGTGAGAGTATAATATATCGAATCCGATGTGGTTTTCACTTCGGATTTTTTATTTTCATCTTTAAGACAAATTCTGTCATGTATCTTGAGTATAATAAAAGTAGAAGTTATTAAAAATGGTCATTGCATGATATAATTAACTTATATTGAATAAGACCTATTGCGAATGATCTGAATAGAGCTATAAGTATTACGAAGCAGGTGGATTATGGCCCGACTGAATCATGTTTGTATGTGGAATGGAAAGCAATGGCAGAGAATCACGGCAGAAGAAGCAGGAAAAAAGTTTCCTTATACCGTTTCTGCAGAGAGTCATATATTTATATGTGAGTTATGTGGACAAAGCGTTATTCTAACCAGTGGTGATAAAAGAATACGCTATTTTAAGCATAACCGCGGAGAAGATGAGAAGAATTGTCCGGACCGGAGCGGGAATACTGTCTATGAAGAGTTTAAGAATGGTGATCATGGTCTGCCTTTAAAAATTGTTTTTGATGATGATAAGGATAGGTTCCATTTTGAGTTAGGGATGATTCCGGTTCCAAGTATGCTTGTTGAGAATGTGAGAATTAGACAAATAAGCATACTTCCTTCTGGAATTGATTCGCCCTATATCTATAATCTTGAAAGAATATATCCTGATACCGTTACATACTTAGATGTTGGGAGTCTACCTTCTGAGCGGTATAGCGTTCATGTTGACTCCGGACTTACGAAATATTGGCCTGAAATTATTAAGGGGCCTTCCCCAGAGGGAAGCCTATTTGACGGCAAAACGGGAAAGCTGCTTATTCCGGATTCAGAGGTCACAGCCCATAAGGACTATTATTTTCTAAAGTTGGGGTCACAGAAAATCTACGACATTCCTAAAGATATATATCTTAAGTTTATATGCAAGCATGATAATTACTATTTATATACATTTCGTTGCAGTTTATATAACGAAGACACAGCAAGATATTTATGGAAACTGCATTATCGCTTGACCGACTGTCCTGTTAGTATTCAGCCTATTTGGCCTTTGTACCGGGAAATGCCTTATACGATTATCCATAACCGGGATTACACTTACTTCTTTATTAATGGTAACAATGAATCTAAAGAGGGAAGCGGTATTCGGACAGAAATTTATCCGATGCCGGAGCATCCTGTTCAACTGAAAAAGCAAGGATCAATTACCCTTTTAAAAGTTCCATGTAAATCAGATAGAGTAATGATTTCTGCGGGCCGCTCCAAAGTCCTTACCTTTAGATATTTCTATAGAAGGAAAATGGATGAAACGGCTGATATTCCTCTGTCTGAAGTACGTGATGGCAAAGGAAATCGTATGGAACAAACTATTTATACAAGACTCCCTGCTCAAAAAATCCTTATTATTTCAGCACCCTATGATGGAAAAGTCAGGGTACGAGATGGGCATAGAGTTTTAGTATATGAAGATTTGAAATCAGGGCAGGCATTCAGCCAAAAGATTGATCGATTGGGCGTTATTGTCGAGATTCTTCAAGGATTGGATGTTGTCTTTAAAATCGAATTTAAGAAAAAGAAACAATCTTCTACCAGGCATGAAAAACGCTGGATAGAATTGTTGGACCATTGCTCAGGAGATTATATTCCTTTTGGACGCCATATAGCATTAGCAACAGCGCGATTAGAGAATATGCCTAAGTTGCGCCATTGGGTGATGAAATGTGTGAAGTCCGGTTATATACGGGAAGATGCGTTACGTATCATTCAGTCAATTTTATTTTCTCGGAAGTGAGGATGAATTATGGCTAATATTGATAATCTAACAACAACGGAAAAGAAAGACCTCTGCAATTTGATTGGTGGAAATAATTTTATGAGGTTTTTCAAAGATAATCCCAACGAATATCAGAAAATAAAGCCTGGATTTAGAGTAAAGAGTTTGAAATCAGAAGAGGCACTGACTCTTGGACTTAGATATGTTGAGAAACCGGTGATTAATCGTTTCATTGAATGGTTTACCTCCTGTGGACTTGAAGAAATCAAACAACGTCAGGAGGATTTTCTAAAGAAAGAAGATAATAAAGGTCTGGCCGATTTTATGGCTCTCAAAGATTCATTATTTAGGCAGAATATTCCATTATATTTTAAACTATCAAAACGTGATGAATCTGAGGGATATGTTCAGCTTTTAAGTTATTTGGTTGAGCAGGTTGTTAAAAAAGATGAAGAAAAAGAAAAAGCGGATAATTCTTTAGATTCGTTAACTAAACAAGTAAGCGAATTGCAAAAGAAGCTTGCTGAAAAGGAAATTTTATTTGCTTCCGAAAAACAAAGTCATGAACAAATGCTAGCTGAAATCAAAGATATCAATAAGAAGCTGGAAGAAAGAGCCCAGAATTCAGAAAAAGAAAAATGGGAAATTCAGCAGAACCTAGATAAAGAAAGGCAGGCAGTTCTTTCGCAAAGGCAAACCATAGAATCTTTAAAAAGTGAAAAGCGGGAAGTTGAAGAAGAATTAGGTCTTTTGAAGGATACTTGGACTCCTTCAACGGCATTACCATATATGTCACTTTGTGTGGTGGAGAAGCCCAATTATAGTGAGAATAAAATTCGGCTCAGAAGGCTATCTGATATTGAAAATGGAATGATTTTAGATTCGTACAGTTCGGACATCCCTTCTTCAAGACCATACCTTTTTGGGAAGAATCTTCCGGCAGTTGGAACGATTGGTGTATGGAGATGGAATGAGGATGAGAACCATTATGTAACAGTCCAGAGAAATCTTGCTTTTCAGTTGATTCAAGTCATTATGCTCCAGGCCGCGAATGAGACTTCATTGGTTGAGGCTGTAAAAAAAGGTGTGCCTGAGAATTTTATTGCTGATGATATTCTCTTGGTATATCAATCAGATGCAGAGCGTTATGTTGGTTTATATTGCCATAAAAGCGATTTCGTTCAAAATGGAACTGCCTATTATTTAAGAGATGATGTATACAGCTTACCAATGTATAAATTCTCCGGATATCCATTTATTTCAGTTGGAGAATATATTTTCTATAGGAAACCGTACTTGGGAACCATAGAATCATATGTGCAGGTTAAAAGTCCTGATGAGATTATCAAAAATCTACTTTTGCAAAGAATGACCTGGGCTAACATGAAGCAAGAGGGAATCGTCCGCCATAATTTCCAGCATATAAAAAATCTTTTAGGGAAAATGATGATTCCAAGCTTCTATGAAGAAGTGGGCGAAGCATGTGACTGCTCTTTAGTGGAAGCGGAAGAGTTGGTTGAAGATTTTATTGATAAATCTAACCGTCATATTTCAGGAAAAGATGTTGCAAATAGTGTCATCGCAGATGTAATTGAGAGTAATGATGATTTGAGAAAACGAATGAATGAAATATCTTATAAGCGGTGGCTGGAAGAAAACAAAGAGAGTATTACTGCAAAGAATCATGAACTCGAGGAAATAGACAAAAAGCTAGCGGAAAAGCAGTCAGAGGTGGACGAACTTCAGAAAAATGAAAAAAATCTCATAACTGAGATTGATTCATTGGAAAAAGAACTTTCTACCAAGCAGGAGATGAGCACGCAGCTGGACGTTGAAGTGCGAAAAAATATTCAAAATGCGGAGAAGAATGTTTCTTCTTTCTTAGTGGATTTGATGATGAAATATGGTTTACATACAGAAACAAAGGCTTTAGATGCCAAAGCTGAAACCAAGTCTTTGTTTAATCCAGGCTCAAAATTAGAGAAAGAGCCTGACACATTTATTGACAAAACAGACTTTCTGTATAATTTGTCTGAAAATCTCCAGTCTGCTGGAATTGCTGAAGAATATACCTCAAAATTATCGTATTACCTTTATGCTGCTTATCTCCAGCGCTTTCCTATTATGCTGGCAGGACCTAATGGAGAAGCTGTAGCAGATGCATTTTCTTGTACTGTCAATAATCAACTGGCTGGAAAAGTAGACTTTCACGGCGATTTTGATAGTAATACTTTTTCCATGATTCGTCATTCTTCGGATAAAGTAATAGCAGTGACCAATCCATTTAATAGCAGGTGGATATCCTATTTACCGAAGCTTTTGGAAGATGATAAATTTTATATTCTTATCACTCCCTATCCGGAGGAAATGCAGTTAGAGCCGTCCAGCTTGTACAATCTGATATTTCCTTTGAGTATAGATGAAATGATCGACGCTGTACCTCAATATGATGGATTCATGGGTGGCAGCTGGGACAAAAAAGAGGGCTTTGACGAGATTAAACCAAATACTTCATGTAAACGTGTTTTGGAGCTGTGTCAAATTCGTCCTTTGATGGCGAAAAATGTGGGTAGAGTGATTCAGGCTTGGTGCAATCTTTCCGGAGAACAAATGATATCGAATGACGACAGATGGCGCTTCATTATTTATCCCTATGCCTATGCCACAAGACATATGAGTGAAGCAGCTCATTATCTGTCGGATAGAAATATTCAGGTATCCGATTCCATTTCTAAACTATTTGAAAAAGCAAATGAGGAATAAGTATGGCCGCCAATGTGTTCGATGGTTTATTTACCGAAATCGCGGAAGAATTTTCTATTCCCAGGAACCCGGGCGAAGAACGTAATAACTGGTATGTACGGCTCATTTACAGCCTTTCCGCACGCATGGGTTATGCATCTCTGTGGGATTTCGAAGAAACGGAACAGCATTGCTCTATCCAGCATTTCAAAAACCGAATTTCAAATATTTTCAAATCCTATCTGGCAATGTGTCCGGAAGTGAGAAATTTGTATGAATCGGCTGGACAGCAACCTTGTAATCAAATAACGGAATTTATTTACAACATCTATCTTGATACAGGAAATATGTATCATAGCAACTACTCCGTTTATCCGGTTATTCCTAAAGCAGCGCAACTGGGAGCCGTCATATTGACCAGAGGGATGCCTGTTGACATGAAACAATATGTCAGCGGTGCCGGTACCTATGTAAGAGGCTCAATTTCCATAGAGACTTGTGATGTAATGGATATGTTTCAGTTGGACAGGGGATGGTTACCCGATGTATGGAGTAAAATCCAATCTCAAATTGTTCAATGGCATCAGCTGCAAAATGTCCGGGGCATCGAGTATTTGAATGAAGATGTTAAAAATGGGACGAGAAAAGGATACTGGATTCCTGGTCCTGTGAAACATGAAGATGTCTCACTCGCACGAATTAAAACAGAGGGGCAGCCGCTTTTCTATTTTTACAAACGTACAGGTAGAGAATTCCTTTTTTCACAGATTCCCTCTTCGTTATCTACGAATATTAGGCTCTTGCAGTGTGCGTGTCTTTCCTACAAGGGAAATTTACCGGATATCAGGTACAAAGTGCTGGGTCAGGATGTGTTATTGAATCTTGGATACATATTACCTTTTGCAGAACAAAAGTGGATTTTGCTTTACAGTTGGCCTCGCACTTTAAATCATATAGATAGTAATTTCACTCGCGTAATGAATCGGGATGTATTTAACGGGATGCGTTCTGTACTGGAACCAATGGGGGTTAGATTTAAGGAAGACATGGGAGTGTGAAAATATGTCGAACGGAGCCGCTTTCTTACATAAAAAATTAAGAGAAGAATTAGAGGATTATATTAAGACTCAGTATTTAGCTAAAACACCGGTTTTGCTTCACGCCTTGGAGCAAAAGCTGGACAATGAGGGTACTTTATATCAGAAACCATACATAGAATCGTCACCTGCTTATAAAACAGTAACAGATGGTATTCGGAAAGCCAAAATACCGGAATGGATGAAACAGTATTTTGCCAAACTTTCAAATACAGGGATTGGCGTATACCCATCTCCATTTGTCCATCAGATTCAGGCACTCGAAGCAGCTGTAAATGGGCAGGATGTATTTGTGGCTACCGGTACAGGCTCCGGTAAAACAGAATGCTTCATGTGGCCCCTGATGGCAAAAATGGCGGATGAAGCTAGGAATTGTAAAAAGAGCTGGGCAAAACGGGGTGTTCGTGTAGTTATTATGTATCCCATGAACGCTCTTGTATCCGACCAGGTGAGCAGATTGCGACGCCTTATTGGAGATAAAGATGATAAATTTCTCCATGTATTCAGGGAAATTTGCGGCAATGGGGCAAGACGGCCTCAATTTGGTATGTATACCGGTCGTACTCCTTATCCGGGAGAGAAATCGGATTCGAAGCAAGATAAAAAACTGGCTAAAACATTAGAAGAGATAACTGTTCTGGATAAAGATAATCAGGAGTTTGGGGAACAGTTATTGGATAGCGGCAAAGTGCCGGCCAAAAAGGATCTGAATAAATTTATTGATAATTTAAAAAGTGGAAATCATGTAACGGATTCGGAAGATGCGGAATTAGTTACTCGCTTTGAAATGCAGAAATGCACACCGGATATCCTGATTACCAATTATTCCATGCTGGAGTATATGCTGCTCCGGCCAAGAGAAAAGAATATTTGGAATGATACCATGCAATGGCTGCGTTCAGATGCACAAAACAAGCTCTTATTTATCATAGATGAAGCTCATATGTATCGTGGTGCCGCCGGTGGAGAAGTAGCTCTTCTGATTCGTCGTTTATTCCATAAATTGCATATTGATAGAAAACAGGCCCAGTTTATTTTAACGACTGCCAGTATGCCGTCAGGAGAAGCAGAAGATAAAGCGGTGATGAAATTTGCCTGTGACTTAACTGCTGCAGATGACTCTTCCCATATTTGTTATCTGAAAGGAGAAAGGGCCGAGCTAAAGCAGACGGATTTAAAGAATATTCCCTTTTCTAAATTTGAAGAAGCGGATGCATCTTGCCTGGAAGATGAGACGAAAAGGTTGAATGCAGTTAACCAATTTTGGCAGGGAGTGCCTGGGGCACCGGGTTCTTTTAGTGATTTACCTGCTGCTTATAATTGGCTCTATAATCACCTTTTATCCTATGCGCCTTTTTATAAAATGATAGAAAAGTGCAGAGGAACTGCCGTTTCGTTAGATGAACTGGCCAAAGATATCTTTCCTGCTCAGGAAAAGGCAAAAGCACTAGAAGCGGTGGGCGTTCTATTGGCAATTGCGCCCATGGCTAAAAATAAGGAGGGGGCCATCTTATTTCCTGTGAGAATGCATATGCTTTTCCGGGGAATCAAGGGTATCTATGCATGTACAAATTCGGAATGCCCGCATTCTCACACTGGTAAGGCATTATCCTTGGGAGAACTGTACTTGGATGATGGTCATTTAACGTGTAGTAAATGTGGCAGTATGGTTTATGAACTGATTAACGATCGCCGGTGCGGTGCGCTCTTCTTTAAAGGCTATGTTTCTGAAAAGGGAATGCGGGAAAATGATTGTGAATATTTATGGCATTATCCATCACAACTGCCTGATAATGATATCAAGGAAATCCATTTATTTATACCCGATAAGGAATTTAAAAATACTAAGCAGGATCGCACTTTCCCTGTAAAGGCATGTTATCTGGATACACGGAGCGGTTTTATCTACTTTAAGGATGATGCTATGGATGGAAAACCGGGAGTTAGAAAATTATATTATTCGACATATGATAAAAATACTCCTGACACGTTATCTTTCAGTAGTTGCCCTCATTGTAAACGCCCTTTAACAATAACTAGATTGACTTCATTTGCCACAAGAGGTAATCAGGCATTTAACAGTTTAATTCACAGGCAATTCCAATTAGAGCCGCCGGTTTCTGGAAAGAATCCAGAAAAATATCCAAATGAAGGGCGAAAAGTGCTTCTCTTTTCTGACAGCCGACAGGGCGCTGCTAAACTTGCCAGAGATATGTCTGAAATATCAGATATGGGAGCAGCCAGACAGTTGTTTGTTATGGCAATCAAGCAAATGTGTGAGGATGGAGATAATGTCACTCTTGACCAGTTGTATGGATATTTTTGTGCTGTTGCAGCTAAGAAGAATATTTTATTATTCCATGGGGATGATAGGAAAAACTTTGAAGAAAACTGTTTGTTTGAGAATGGGAATATGAAACGAGCTGAGCGAAGAAAGCGTAAGTACATGCCAAAGCTCACTATGAATGATGCTCCTAAGCAAATGCAGGAAGATGTTATTCGACTTTTTGCCGGTGGATATAATACGCTTTATGACAGTGCAGAATGTTGGCTCATGCCTAATGAAGGAACCATTGATGATATAGTTGATGACTTTATATCGGAAGGATTGTATAAGGATGAGTCTGCTTTACAGCCGATAGGGAAAGAACTGTTTAATGCTTGGGCTTTGAACATTTTTGATTCTTGCGTAGCTTTAGGCAATAATATAAGCGATGAAATAAGAAGAAATGTTCGTGCTTCATATTCCGGATATGGTCTAAAATCAAACTGGGAATTCAGCAAAGTTATAAAGCAGATTATGGGATGGAAGAAAGGCTCAAAGGAAGAAAGCCGATGGAAAACAGCATTTGATGACAATTTTCTCGGAATCTCTCAAGTGTCTGGGAACAAGTATATTAAACTTACAGAAGTATGTCCCGTATATGATATTTCTCACACTTGGTACCGCTGCAATCAATGCTCTGGTATTACACCGTTTATGTTGAAAGGCCATTGCCCAAGATGTGGGTCAGAGAATATTCATCCCATGGATGATTTTCAGATGGAAGCTTTGACCTATTGGAGAAAACCCATTGAAGAAGCTCTTCAGGGAGCGCCTATCCATATTATTGACACGGAAGAACATACAGCCCAGCTTTCTCACAAAGATCAAAGAGACGATTTGTGGAGTAAGACGGAAGATTACGAATTGCGTTTTCAGGATATTATTTCCGGAGATGAAACGCCGGTGGATATTTTAAGCAGTACCACAACGATGGAAGTGGGCATTGATATTGGTTCATTAATTGCTGTGGGGCTCCGGAATATTCCGCCCATGCGGGAAAATTATCAGCAGCGGGCCGGACGTGCGGGTCGAAGAGGAGCAACCCTTTCAACCATTGTTACATTCTGCGAAGACGGGCCTCATGATACTCTGTATTTTGACAACCCGGTACCCATGCTTAGGGGAGAACCGCGTAAACCCTGGATAGATGTGCAGAGCTTGAAACTGCTTGAGAGACATATGAGTATGATTATACTTCAAGAATTTATTCAAGAAGTAAAACCCGATAGCAGTCTTGATGACATGGAAGCTACAAGCTTTTTGGATAATTATTTGAATGACTTTTATAGCTTTGCAGCCAGGTATCCATTTTCTCATGATGATATTTTGATTCCGGCAGGTGATAAAGAGCTTAGTCGGGAAAGTGTTTCTAATTGGCTTCGTAAACGACTGGATGAATTAAATGATAAAAGAACTAAACATCCGGAATTGTTCGAAGGAGATGGAAAGTCTGTAAGGCCGAAAAGTTTGCTGGATGCATTGTATGAGGATGGCGTGATTCCTACCTATTCTTTCCCTAAAAATGTAGTAAGCACTTACATTTCTGACGGCAATGGAAAAATCAAGTACGATGTAAATCGTGGACTTGATGTTGCTATAGGGGAGTATGCTCCGGGACGGGCTATTGTAGTCGATAAACAGACCTATCAAATTGGTGGTTTCTACTATCCAGGCAGCGAATGGAAAAGTAAAAATAGAAATCCTGCTTCTGCATACATGGAGGATCCGAATTACCTGAAACCAATTTGCAAATGTAATGATTGCGGATGGTTTGATGTTACCGGGGAAAATATCGAATCCTGCCCTTTTTGTGGTAGTCATAATTTGCAGAGAGATTCTAGAGAAATGCTCAGGCCCTGGGGGTTTGCACCTAAAGATGGAAAGGCCATAGCAGAAGCGCAGCTGCGAGAGGAATATTCGCATGTACAGCAGCCCTTGTATTCCACATTGCCTCCTTCCGATGAAATGATGCGAGTACCCAATACCAAGCATATTAGAATGGCAAAGAGGACAAATCAATCCATAATTATGATTAACAGGGGCCCTGCAGGAAGAGGATTTATGGTTTGCGAGGATTGCGGAGCTGCTATGCCTGGAGACGATGCTAAGGTACTTAATAATGTATCTGCACCGTATCATAGATCAAAGAGGTGCACTCATCCTAATACAAAGAATGTGAATATTGGGTATGATTTTGTAACAGACATGCTTGTCCTTGAGTTTGCACTTGATGATGAAAAGATTGATACCCAAAATATCTGGGGTAAAAGTAATCCATGGCTTGGAAGAGCGGCCCAATCTGCGGCTGAAGCATTACGATTAGTGGCTTGTAAGGAACTGGACATTGAGTTTACGGAGCTGGTTACAGGGTACCGTGTACGGAAAAATACCAAGGGAACCTTTGTGGATATTTATCTCTATGATAGTTTATCCAGCGGAGCCGGCTATGCAGTAGGTATTGCGGATTCAGTTACTAAATTACTCAGGGAAGCGAAAGAGTTGTTGGATGGCTGTAACTGTGAAACTGCATGTAATAAATGTTTGAAGCACTATCGGAACCAGCATATCCATGGTATGCTTGATCGGCATTGCGCACTTCAGCTTTTAGAGTGGGGGTGCTCAGATCATATGGCCGATTCAATATCGGTGAAGGATCAAGAGAAGACCTTGGATCCAGCGCTGGGTATTCTTGATAAAAAAGGATGCGCTGTACAGAGAATGGAAAACGAAATCACGGCTAAGATGGGTGGCCAGGTTAAGAAACTCATTGTTTATCCGGCAATGTGGGCAGAACCGCACGATCCAAATGTCATTTATGTCAGTGATGCGCTTTTGAAATATGCCAAACCCTTAGCTTTAGAAAAAATCATAGGAAGTTTTGAGCAGGCGCAACTTCTTCCCCGCTTTCCCACACGATACTGATATTGCTAATGGTAACAGGCCGGAGCTGCAATGGCAGCTCTGGCTGTATTTTTTTACAAATTTGATACCTTTGGGTTTGACAGTATTTTAGTGTTTGAGATGGAATTAAAGTGCGGAAATAAATCTTCTTTATAATCTACGATTAATCTTCCACTGTCAGGTTCTGTCATGGTGGTGAGTATAATAAGGATAGAGGTATATTTTTAAAGGAGGCGGCTGTTATGATAGCGGACAGGGCAAGGGCCATGATGGCCATAACGGGCGGAGAGATTCCGGAGCTGGAGGTGCGGGGCGCTTTTTCCGGGGAGTGGAGAAATCTGCCGGAGCGGCGGATTTCTTTCCATTTCTATACGGGAGGGGATGAGGAAATCCTCAGTTACGGTGCGTTCTGCATGAAATGCGGACGTATGCCGGTGGTCAGGGGAGCCATTGATTTCTATCCCTGGCATCTCCTGGGCCTGGCGGCTTTTTTCTATGTGGCGGACAAGCAGGGCGGCGCGGGGCTCTGGTTTTATGACCCCGACTGCAGCTGCGACGTGGTCTATCTGGAACCGGTAGCGGGCACGGGAAAGATGGTGCTGACGGTGCGCAAGAACAGGGATTATGATAATCCCGACGAGAATGTGTGCCCGGTGAAGTTCCGGTGCCTGGTGGAGAGGGAGAGGTTCCTTCGTGATTTCCGGAAGGCCCTTTCGAAAAAGGTGAGTGATTCGGCTCTGGAGAAATGGATGGTCCCGCGGGTGAACGAGGCTTTCGCTGAGGGTCTGGACAGGGAAGAGAAGCTGGCCCGGGTAAGGAAGGCGGAAGAAATCGCGGCCGGCGCGGCGCCCTATGAAAATGATTCCGGTGAAATGGAGATGTATGAGGTTAAGATGAAGTATGATAACATGGAATACCTGGCGGCGGTGCTTCGGGAAGTGAATGTCATCCGGCAGGATCCCTGGGTGTTTGAGGAGCCTCTGTCGGAGAGGAAGCTGGAGGAGTTTGTAGGTTAGGGAGTTTGTAGGTTAGGGAGTTTGTGGGTTAGTGAGCTAGTGGGCTAGTAAAACCATACAACCGCGCCTGCGGTGCGAAGGGAAAGAGGTACCCCCTTTGGTGGCTGGCGCCACCACCTTTCCCCCTGTTCAGGGGGCACTATGGACGCTTGCCAGTGTGCCACATGACTCTGAGGGAAAGCGTAGAGAGGTTCTATTCTCCCCCCTGAATAGGGGAAAGTCCGGCGTAGCCGGATAGGGGGTGGCCACGCCAGTGGCCAATTCTCTGCTATGTTTAGCATGATTTATGCAGCATAAAGGAAATTCCGCAACGTAAGGCTCCTTTCTCAGAAAGGAGCTGGGCGGAGCCCTGAGGAACACAGAAGATAAGCCAGGAACTGCCTGTTGCAAGGCAGCATTCTGGAGGGAGATTTCTCGACGACCTTTCACTGACTCCATGAAACTACAGAATCATACCGGCTTGTATCTCCGCTCGAAATGACGTAGAGGCAGGGAGCAGGCTGTTATTTGGTCAATTTCCGTGAAAATTTACGTATACAAAAGGGGCTGTGAAAAAATACAAATCATTTTTTCACAGCCCCTCGGCTTTTCTTCGAAAATCCGCTTATCCTCGGTCGTCCGGCGACACCGTCGGGCATTAAGGTGCTCGCTTAGTGTGCAGTCTATACTCGAATAATAGCCCGACTCGACAGTCCTCTGCAGGACCGTCGTCTTCCAGAGGAAGAAGGCTTTGGCTCTTCGTCATGCAGCACTGGTGACACTAAAAGGTAAGCACGTAACGTAAGGCTCCTTCCACAGGAAGGAGCTGGGCAGAGCCCTGAGGAACACAGAAGATAAGCCAAGAACTGCCTGCTGCAAGGCAGCATTCTGGAGGGAGATTTCTCGACTCCCTTTTACTGGCTCCACGAAACTATGGAATCCATGCCGGCTAGTACCTCCGCTCGAAATGACGGGGAGCTATAGTGACACAATGCAAGCCCCGTAACGCTGACTATATAATCATAGCCGCCAAAGGCGGTGCACAGCGAACTGGAGTTACACCAGCGAACATAATTTGCAGGAGCAAAGCGACGCACAAATTATTGTGAGTCGGTGATAGCCGTGCTGTAGGGAGTCGTCAGACGACTGAAAATCCAGTGAGTCGTTTCCTCTGTGGGGCTATCCACAACCCTCGGCGGCAGAGCCGCCGTCAAACTTAAGAACCCTCAGGCCGAAGGCCTGTCAATCTTAAGAACCTTCCCTCTAAACCCTCTGAATCCCGTCCCTCCATGGCCCCCACCATCCTCCACCACAGGTGGGGGATTTTTTCGTGGTGGGAAATCCCCGAATCTCTCTTTTTCACCGTCCGGAGAGTTCCATTTCCTTTATAATCTTCAAATTTCCCTGTATTTATCGCACTTTCCAGAGCTGCCGGATTCCCGTTTCCTTCGCACCAAACAAACTTTTTTCGTTGTAAGTAAGTGGGGGTATGTGGTAGAATGTGGGTAAATGTGGAGGAGGTGGAAGGATTATGTTCATGAATGAGTATTCTCATACCATTGACAGCAAGGGACGTATGATCCTTCCGGCCAAGTTCAGGGAGGAGCTGGGCAACAGTTTTGTGCTGGCTCCGGGACTGGATACCTGTCTCTGCATTTATCCCAGGGAAAGGTGGGATGCCCTCATTGCGAGGCTTCAGAAGCTGCCTTTTACGAACCATAAGGTGAGAAAGATTATGCGTCATCTTATCGGCAGGGGGACTGAAATGGAATGTGACAAGCAGGGGAGGATTCTGATTCCCCAGCATCTGCGCGCCTTTGCACAGCTGAAGAAGGAGGCTTGCATTGTAGGTACGGGGCCTATTATCGAGATCTGGGATCCGGTGCTTCTGGATGCTGATGAAAATGGCGACGAGTCTATGGCAGATATTGCAGATTCTCTGGATCTGCCGCTGAATTTTGATTTGTAAGGGGAGGGTTTCATGGAATTTCGTCATACTACCGTTCTTCTTCATGAAATGATTGATTCTGTGCTCACCGATCCCCATGGCATTTATGTGGACTGCACACTGGGCGGCGGCGGTCATTCTCTGGCTCTTTCGGAAAAGCTGGCAGATGACGGGCTCCTGATCGGCGTGGATCAGGACCAGGAGGCCATTGATGCGGCTTCTGAAAGGCTGAAGGGGACGGCGTGCCGTCATCTTTTTGTCCGTGATAATTTTTCCCATATATCGGATATTCTGTCTTCTCTGTCCATTGAGAAGGTGGATGGATTTATTTTTGACCTGGGCGTTTCTTCCCATCAGCTGGATGACGGGGAGAGGGGATTTTCCTATATGAATAACGGGAAGCTGGATATGCGTATGGACCGGCGGAATCCTCTCACCGCCTATGAAATCGTGAATACCTACGATGAGGAGGATTTATCCCGCATCATCAGAGAGTACGGCGAGGAGCGATGGGCAAAGCGGATTGCCCGCTTTATTGTGGATTTCCGGAAGGATAAGCCCATTGAGACCACCGATGACCTGGTGCATGTGATCAAGGCGGCCATTCCTGCCAATGCCAGAAGGAGCGGGCCCCATCCGGCAAAGCGGACTTTCCAGGCTATCCGGATTGAGGTAAACAATGAGCTGGGCATCCTGAAGGATACTATGGAGGCCTGTGTGAACCATCTGAAGGTGGGCGGAAGGCTGGGGGTCATTACGTTCCAGTCTCTGGAGGATCGGATTATCAAGAATGCTTTCCGTGAAATGGAAAGGGACTGCATCTGTCCGCCGGATCTTCCGGTGTGCATGTGCCATCATCACAGGACGGTGAAGGGTCTGGGGAAGGCCAGAAAGCCTTCAGAAAAAGAAGTGGAGGAAAATCCACGGGCCAGGAGCGCGGTGCTCCGGGTGGTGGAGAGAGTATAGGAAACGGAAATTTCCCATGCCCTGGTGTGAATAGAATGGGGAGAGATGTTGTATGGTTTCACAGAATGTACAGATGATGGATTATATGTCATCCATGCCCCGGGGAATTGCCATCCCCCGGGAAAGAGCAAAAGAAGAGGCGTCTTCCGGAAGCCTGATTCATCATGTGGTTCTGGGGATTATTATGATTCTCCTGCCCTTTATGGCAGCCACCATTCTTCATGGGTTTAATGTGCAGGCGGAGTACAATATGCAGCAGGTGCGGGCGGAGGTCATGAGCCTTGAAAAGGAAAATTCCGTGCTGAAGCTGGAGGTTTCCCGGCTGGATGCGCCGGTTCGTATCCAGAAGATTGCGGAAACGAAGCTGGGCATGCGCCTTCCTTCAAGGAATGTGTATGGCGGCGTGGAAGGGCCCCGGCGGGGAACGCAGGTTTCTAAGGTTTCATCGTCTTCTTCTCCGAAAACAGTGAGATGATTCCGGTTTCCGGGAGACGAAGGCTGCTGCCGGATCTGTATCAGAATAGATAACTGCTTAAAAATTGAATTAAAATTATAAAAAACAGCGGCCTTTTTTAAGGGCCGCTATTGTACTTACCGGGGTTTTAAGCTATCATAAATAATGACGCTTAATTGAAATTGATTCAGAGGTGATCATTTTGAAAACATTAAAAGAATTGATCCGTATGACTCCTGTGGAAAAAGTGACAGGCAATGCGGACATTGAGATTAAAGATGTAACGGCTGATTCCCGCATGGTGGTGGAGGGCGGATTGTTCATCTGCCTTTCCGGCGCCCATGTGGACGGCCATGATTTCGTGAAGGCTGCTGTGGAAAAGGGAGCTTCTGCCATTGTAGCTTCCAGGGAAGTGGACGTACCGTCTTCTGTGGCTGTGGTGTATGTAAAGGACACCCGGAAGGCCATGGAGGATATGGTACCCTTTTTCTTTGATTATCCTACCCGGAAAATGCGTATGATTGCCCTCACCGGCACCAACGGCAAAACCACCACCACCCATGTGGCAGCCCACATCCTGCACCATGCAGGACATAAAACCGGTGTTATCGGCACCATCCATGCCTTAATCGGCGATAAGGAGATCCCCACCCACAATACCACTCCTGACGTTATCGATCTGGACCGTATTCTTTCGCAGATGGCAAAGGAAGGGGTGGAATACGTGTGCATGGAAGTTTCCTCCCATTCCCTGGTGCTGGGCCGTGTGGCAGGCTGCGAATTCGATGATGCGGTTTTCACAAACCTCACCGAAGATCATCTGGATTTCCACAAGACCATGGATAATTATGCAAAGGCCAAGGCCATTCTTTTCCATATGGTTTCTTCCAAAGGACAGACGAAGAAGGGCAAGTCCGCCTGGGTAAACATGGACGATCCCTATGCCCATGTGATGGAGGAAGCAGTGGATGACAGAAATATCTGCACTCTTCATACCTACAGCATGATCCATTCAACGGCAGACCTCTATGCCCATGATATTCACTTTACCGGTAAATCTTCCGCCTTCAAGGTAACCTATGAGGGAAAGGATTATGACTTTGAAACGAAGCTGGCAGGCCGCTTCAATGTATACAACACCCTGGGCGCCGTAGGCGCTTCCCTGTCGGAAGGGGTGGATATGGATACCATTGTGGAAGCCATGAAGGATTTCAGAAGCGTGCCCGGCCGTTTTGAACTGATTGATGAGGACCAGCCCTTCACGGTGGTGGTGGATTATGCCCACACCCCCGATGGTCTGGAAAAGATTCTGACCACCGCCGAGGAAATCACCAAGGGCCGCATTATCGTCGTATTTGGCTGCGGCGGCGACCGGGACCGCATGAAGCGCCCCATTATGGGCCGCATTGCTGCAAGAAATGCAGATATTGCCCTGGTGACCAGCGATAATCCCCGCACCGAAGACCCTGCTTCCATTGTGAAGGAAGTGGCAGCCGGTGTGGAGGAAGTGAAGAAGGAAAAGCCTTCTCTTTCCTATGAAGTGATTGTGGACCGGAGAAGCGCTATCCGCCGGGCCATTGAACTGGCCAAGCCGGGAGATATTGTGCTCATTGCCGGCAAGGGCCATGAAAATTACCAGATTCTGAAGGATAAGACCATTCATTTTGATGACAGGGAAGAAGCCAGAAAGGCACTGAAGGAGAAATAAAATGGCATCATTTACACTGGAGGAAATCGAAAAGGCAGCAGCTGCCAGGCTGATCCGGCGGGGAAATAACCCCTTTGTGGACGGTGTGAGCACCGATACCCGCACCATCAGGGCAGGGGAGCTTTTTATCGCCCTTACCGGTGAGAATTTCAACGGCCATGCCTTCGTGAAGAAGGCGGTGGAGGCAGGCGCAGCGGCTGTCATGATTTCCGATGCGTCCTACGGGGATGGCCTGGATCCCAAGGTTACCGTATTCCTTGTGAAGGATACGAAAAAGGGACTGGAGGATGTGGCCCATTTCCACCGCATGCGTTTCCACGTGCCTGTAATCGGCGTCACCGGCTCCAACGGGAAGACCACCACCAAGGATATGATTACCGCCATCCTTTCCACCCGCTTCCATGTGACTGCCACGCAGAAGAATTTCAATAATGAAATCGGCCTTTCCATGACTCTCCTTTCCATGACAGGAGATACGGAGGTCTGTGTGGTGGAAATGGGCATGCGGGGCTTCGGACAGATTAAGGAACTCTGCCATATTGCTTCTCCCACCATGGGGGTGGTGACCAATGTAGGCACTTCCCACATCGGCATCCTGGGAAGCCAGGATAATATTGCCAAAGCGAAGAAAGAGCTGATAGATGCCCTTCCTGCCGACGGCACGGCCATCCTGAACGGCGACGATGAAAGAGTGTGCGCCATGGGAAAAGGCTTTGCAGGCCGGGTCATCCGCTACGGCCTCAATGGCCGGTATACGGTCAGGGGCAGCGATGTGCGCTATGAAGAGGAAGACACAAGATATACCTGCACCTGCTTTGATGAAGCTTTCAAGGTGAAGCTCCATCTTCTGGGGGTGCATAATGTGTATGATGCCCTGGCTGCCACGGCGGCCTGCCGGGTGCTGGGCGTGGATATAGGGAAAATCCAGCGGGCCCTCGGCGATTTCCGCCCTGCCGGACAGCGGCAGGCTGTGGAAACCATTGACGGCATTACCGTGCTGGATGATTCCTATAATGCCAACCCCCTTTCCATGGAGATGGCCTTCCGTTCTGCGAAACAGATGGCAGGAAAACACTATTTCCTTGTGCTGGGAGATATGGGCGAACTGGGCCGCTTTGAGGAAAAGCTCCATTATGAAACAGGCCTTACGGCAGCGAAAATCGGATTTGACGGCCTTATCACAGTAGGCCCGCTTTCCCGTTTCCTTGCCAAAGGCGCGGAAGAAGGAGGCATGCAGGTGGTCCATACCTGCGATACCTGCGGGGAAGCGGCGGAAGAGCTTAAGAAATTGGCCGGCCCCGGCGACGTGGTGCTTGTGAAAGGTTCCCATTACATGCATATGGAAACGATTCCTGCGATTCTGAGGGGAGCTATGGGAAAGAATGGAAAGTAATTACTTGATATACCTTGCGGAATCGGCAGCGCTCACTGTGATTCTTGGATTTTTTGCCATTCCGCTTCTTAAAAAATTAAAAGCCCGCCAGTCCATCCGGGAAGAAGGGCCCAAGTCCCACCGCGTGAAGAACGGGACCCCCACCATGGGCGGCCTTTTCATGCTGCTGGCAGCGGTGCTTGTAGTTATTTTCAATAAAATGATTGACCCTTCCGTGCTCTGGCTCCTTTTCCTTACCCTGGGACATGGGGTGCTGGGCTTTCTTGATGATTTCATCAAGGCGGAGAAAAAAAGAAATCTGGGACTTACGGCAAAGCAGAAAATGCTGGGACAGATCATTCTGGCCGTTCTTTTCTGCTGGGGCGTGGTAGATACCCTTCATCTGCCCTATTCCATTGCCATTCCCTTTACAAATATGGATATTTCCATCGGACTTCTGTACTATCCCTTCGTGGTCCTTGTCATTGTAGGCGCGTCCAATGCGGTAAACCTGACAGACGGCCTTGACGGGCTGGCTTCCGGCTGCTGCGTCATTGCCTTTTCCGCCTATGCGCTGTACTGCTATATGACCGGTTTCAACGATCTGGGGTATTTCATCATTATCCTGGCAGGCGCCTGCATCGGCTTCCTTTTCTTCAACTACCATCCCGCCAAGATTTTCATGGGGGACACCGGTTCCCTGGCTCTGGGCGGAGCCATTGCAGGTATTTCCGTTATGACCAGGACAGAGCTCCTTCTCATTTTCCTGGGCATGATTTTCGTACTGGAAGCGCTTTCCGTCATTATCCAGGTGGCTTCCTTCCAGCTCACAGGGAAAAGGGTGTTCAAAATGAGCCCTCTTCACCATCATTTCGAGCTCTGCGGATGGAGCGAGGTCCATGTGGTATGGGCTTTCTGGATTTTTGAGGGGATTGCGGCCTGCGTGAGCCTGCTTCTGGCTATCCGGGCTTTATAAGACCATTCATCTCTGTGCTTTTGAACTGTCAGGCTGCTGCCTGATTCCATGGGGAGGTAAATTATGAAAAGTGTATTGATTCTCGGCGCGGGCATCAGCGGTTTGGGAGCTGCTCATGTGCTTCTCCGCCATAATGTGAAAGTGCTGATTTCCGATTTAAAAGATTCCATCCATGACAGGAAGGAAAAGGATGCATTAACGGAACTGGGCGCGTCCTTTAGATTCGGTCCCCAGTCCCTGGATCTTCTTGACGGCGTGGATACGGTGGTTGTGTCTCCGGTTATTCCAAGGGAAAATCCGGTGGTGGCTGAGGCCTTTAAACGGCATATGGATGTGATCAGTGAAGTGGAACTGGCCTACCGGGTGACAAAGGCGCCTATTCTGGCCATTACTGGCACCAACGGCAAAACCACCACCACCACCCTTCTTGGCAGCATGGTCAGCAAAAGCGGCAGGCCCTTTGCTCTGGCAGGGAATCTTGGCATTTCCCTCAGCCGGGAAGCGGAGCTTGTACCGGCAAACGGTGTGATTGCCGCTGAAGTTTCCAGTTTCCAGCTGGAATTCATTAAAACCTTCAAGCCCAGGTCCGCCGTAATTTTAAACATTACGCCGGACCATCTGGAAAGGCACCACACCATGGAAGCCTATGTGGCTGCCAAGGCAAGAATTTTTGAAAATATGGATGAATCGGACTGCCTCCTTCTGAATGCCGAAGATTCCTATACGCCGGAGCTTAAAAAGCAGGCGGAAACCCATACCCATGTATGCCTCCTTTCCACCCGCCATGCAGTGGAAGAGGGCGCTTTCCTTGACGGGGATGTGCTGGTCATCCGCAGACAGGGGAAGGAAATCCGTCTTCTGCACACAGGTGAAATGAAACTCAAGGGGCTGCAGAATTATGAAGATGCCCTGGCTGCTTCCTTCCTGGCCTATGAAGGGGGAGTGCCGGTGGATGTCATCGTTTCCGTGCTGAAGGATTTCACCTCCCTTCCTAATCGCATTGAATATGTACGCACCCTTCATGATGTGGAATATTACAACGATTCCAAGGCTACCAATACGGACGCTGCGGAAAAGGGGATGAGCGCCTTCGGTAAACCGGTAATCCTTATTGCCGGCGGCTATGACAAGGGCACGCCCCTTGAAGAATTCATGGAGGAAGTGAAGAAACATACAAAGCATCTGATTCTCCTGGGCGCGGCAGCCGACCGCTTTGAAAAGGAAGCAAAAAAAGCGGGAGTTTCTTCTATTCACCGGGTGTCTTCCATGAAAGAAGCGGTTATGACCGGACAGAAACTGGCTGAAGCAGGGGATATTGTCATCCTTTCACCTGCCTGCTCTTCCTTTGACATGTACCACAACATGGAAGAACGGGGCATGGATTTCAAACGTATTGTTAAAAGTCTGACCTGACGGGGGAGTTATGAAACGAATTATTCTATCCGGCGGCGGCACCGGCGGTCATATCTATCCCGCCATCACCATCGCCCGGGAGCTTTCCAAACTGGAGGATGTGGAGTTCCTCTTCGTAGGCACTCCAAGGGGCATGGAGTCCAGAATCGTTCCGAAGGAAGGGTTCCAATTCGCCTCCATTCCCGCCTACGGCCTGAAGCGTTCCTTCACGCCGAAGAATCTTGCCATCCTTATGAAAACCGCAGGCAGCCTTTTCAAGGCAAGGTCCATTCTGAAACAGTTCAAACCGGATGTGGTGATCGGAACCGGCGGATACGTGTGCGGCCCCATCCTCATGGCGGCGGCGCTCTCCCACATTCCCACCCTAATCCAGGAGCAGAATGTGATTCCCGGCATTACCAATAAAATCCTCTCCCATGTGGTAGATACCATTGCCCTTGGCTACGAGGACGCTAAAATGCGCTTTCCCCGTCCGGAGAAATGCGTGTATACAGGAAATCCCATCCGCCCCGACATTATTGAGGCGAAAAGGGAGGAAGCCCGCCGCGAGCTGGGCATTTCACCGGACACCTTCATGGTGCTCATCACAGGCGGCAGCCGGGGCGCCCGCTCCATCAACACAGCCATGGAAGGGGTGCACCGCCATTTCAAAGATGACAGTCACCTCTGCCTTTACCATGTTACGGGCACCCTGGAATATGATAAAATAATAGAGGCGCTGCACGCCGACAAAGACGGCAGGGTAGGGAAGGCAGGACGGATTATAAAGTACGAGTATCACATGCCTCGGGCCCTGGCTGCGGCGGATCTCATCATCTGCCGTGCCGGTGCGGTGAGTCTGGCGGAACTGGCAGCCCGCGGGCTGCCGGCCATCCTCATTCCCTATCCCTATGCAGCAGAAGATCACCAGACCTTCAATGCCCGGGTCTTTGTAGCGGCGGGAGCTGCCAAAATGATTGTTGACAAGTATCTCACCGATAAGGAACTGATTCAGGATATTTCCTATCTGAAGGAAACACCGTCCACACTGCGCAGCATGTCTGATGCATCCGCAGGGCTTGGAAAAATCCATGCCGGCAGGGATATTGCCCGTCTGGCACTTCAGCTTGCTGAAAAAAGGGAGCACAAGTGATGAATCTTAACGAATATACAAATTTTCATTTTATCGGTATCGGCGGCATGGGCATGCGGGCCCTGGCTGAAATCCTGCTGGAAAAGGGGTATTCCGTTTCCGGCTCCGATATGGCTGACTCTCCGGTGCTTGAAAGTTTCCGGGAAAGAGGGGCTTCCATCTATATAGGCCATGATGGTTCCCATGTGAAAGGGGAGGGCTGCGTGGTCATTTCCTCCGCCATTTCCAAAGATAATCCGGAGCTTGTGGAAGCTGAAAAGAAGGGGATTCCCGTATTCCACCGGTCCGATGTGCTGGCGGCCCTCCTGCTTGCGGGGAAGGGGATTTCCGTAGCCGGAGCCCACGGAAAATCCACCACCTCCGGCATGCTGGGACAGATTTTCTACGAAGCAGGCACAGGCCCCACCATCGTGCTGGGAGCTGCGGCTGACTATATCCATGGAAACTCCATCTGCGGCAAAGGGGACTATGTGATTGCCGAAGCCGATGAAAGCGACGGCTCTTTCCTGAAATTTAAAAACTACCTGACCGTAGTGACCAATGTGGAAGATGATCATCTGGACCATTACGGCAGTGTGGAAAATATCCGCAGCGCCTTTGCGGAATTTATCAATCATATTTCCTACGATGACGGCGCCGCCTTCCTCTGCCTTGACAGCGAAGGGGTAAGGGCCATTCTTCCGAAAATTCATAAGAAGGTCATTACCTTCGGCCTGGATGAGAAGGCTGATGTGGCGGCCCTTCATCCCCGCTACGAAAACCGATTCCTCTGCTACGATGCGAAGGTTTTCGGCAAGGTTCTTGGCACGGTACGTCTCCAGGTGCCGGGGCTTCACAATGTGCGGGACTCCCTGGGCGCCCTGGCGGCTGCCCTTTACTGCGGCATCCCCTTTGAAAAGGCGGCGGAATCCCTGTCCCGTTTCTGCGGCGTGAAGAGACGGTTTGAAACGAAGTTTAGAAGCGATGACCTTTGGATTGTGGACGACTATGCCCACCATCCCACGGAAATCAAAGCCACCCTCAAAGCTGCCAGGGAAACGGGCAATCACCGGATTCTCTGCGCTTTTCAGCCTCACCGCTATTCCCGGACCAGACTGCTGAGGGATGAATTTGCAGAAGCCTTTGATGACGGCGATATCCTGTTCTTCACTGATATTTATGCAGCCAGTGAGGAAAAGATTCCCGGCGTGGACGGTCATACCATTCCGGATGCCGTGAAGGCCCATATTCCTGAAAAGGATATCCGCTATGTGCCGTCGGTGGATGATGTGGCCCGTTCCATCTATGACATCCTTCAAAGGGGGGACCTGGTGATTACCATGGGTGCCGGCAGCATTACCAGGGCAGGCGGAATGCTGGTTCAGTTATTAAAAGAAAAGGGAATGCCAAGTGATAAATAAAGAAACGAAAATCGTGGTTCTTATGGGCGGTCCGTCCACGGAAGCGGAAGTTTCCAGAAATACGGGCAGCGCCATTGCAGAGGCCCTGGAGTCCATCGGCTACAGGGTGATTCCTATGGAATATGATCCCCACCATGTGGTGGAAAACCTGAAAAAGGCAGGAGCGGAAGTGGTGTTTATCGCCCTTCACGGCAAGTACGGAGAAGACGGCACCATCCAGAGCGTACTGGAGCTGGCCCGGATTCCCTACACCGGCTCCGGCGTCACTTCCTCCGCCATTACCATGGACAAAATCATGAGCAGCCACCTGTTCAAGCAGGCCGGCCTCCCCATGGCCCATTCCCGCCCCTACTTCCTGAAAGACGGGAAGAATGCGGTTATTTCTTCCATTCTTTCCGAATTTTCCTTCCCGGTGGTGCTGAAACCGGCCTGCGAAGGCTCCACCATCGGCATTGAAATCGTGAAGAACAAAGAAGATCTTCCTGCTGCTGTGGACAGGGTGTTCAAGGTGGAAGGACGGATCCTTGCAGAAGACTATCTGGCAGGCGGTGAATTCACCGTATCCGTGCTGGACGGCAGGGCTCTTCCGGTGATTGAAATCTGTCCCCATTCCGGCCAGTATGATTACCATTCCAAGTACACCAAAGGCGCTACGGACTATATCGTGCCTGCTCCCATTTCCAAAGAGCTCTCAGAGGAAATGAGCCGCATTGCGGAAGAGGGCTACCGGATCTGCGAATGCAGCGGCGCCGTGCGCTTTGATTTCAAAACAGACGAAGAAGGGCATCCCTTTGTACTGGAAGCCAATTCCATTCCCGGCATGACTTCTACCAGCCTTGTGCCCAAGGCTGCTGCAGCGGATGGGATTTCCTTCCCCAGGCTCTGCGAAATGATACTGATGGAAGCAGGCCTTGATAAAGTCTGACAGGACATCATTATGGATAATTTTAAAAGTTTTAACGATTTCCTGAAGGAACAGCACGGAAACCCCGAGGGATTTCACGAAAAGCCTAAGGTGGAGGCACCGCCGGAAGAGAAAGTAAGACGGCCGGTGAAGAAGCATAAATCGCCCATCCGCTCCCACGGAAGAGGAAAGGCCTATGCAGCCGGCGCCCTTGCAGCAGCGGCTGCTGTAACTCTTTCTCTTTTCTTCCTGCCCATCCCCCTGGGGTATATCGACCTTAAAGGCACCGATGTTCTTACGGTGGATGATGTTATTTTTGAGGGGCGCATCCGTGAGCCGGTGAACGTGCTGCAGGTGAGTTCGTCCAAACTGGAGGAACGGCTTTCCAAAGATATCCGTCTATCTGCCGTATCCGTAAGCCGGAGATTTCCCTTCGTACTGGAAGTGGATGTAACGGACCGGATACCCCTTGCTATCGTGCAGGACCAGTTCGGCTATGCGTTCCTTGATAAGGACGGCATGGTGATGGACACCACCCAGTCCATTAAGAAGGTCAATGTGCCGCTCATTACAGGAAAGAGGATGGGAAATCTTCTTCTCGGGGACTCGGTGGCCGGCGGCGAACTGGACTCGGCCCTGAATTTCCTGAACCATCTTTCCCCCGAAGGGCTTCGCGTCTTTTCGGAAATCAACATAGGCAACGGGAATGACATCAAAGCCTATACCCGGGACGGCATTACAGTGCGTCTGGGCAGCGGCCCTGATATGGCGGGACAGGCCAGGCTGGCGGAAAACATGGTAGGCGATGTGAAGGCCCGGGGACTTTCGGTGGAATACCTGGACGCCAATCCGGCATCTCCTTTCATCAAGCTGAAAAAATAAATAAAAAACTGCCTCTTTCCCAGTTATAACTGTAGCGAACTTGTGCAAAGTATTGTACAATGTAAGATATGATTATCTTGATAAGAAGATGACTATCAGAATGAATAATGAAACAAAAAGTCAATCTCATGACGCAGAGGATCCTAAAGGAGGAGCGAACATGGAACAGTCTGAAATTGCTAAAATTAAAGTAATCGGTGTAGGCGGCGGCGGAAATAACGCTGTCAACCGTATGATTGATGAAGAAGTAAAGGGCGTTGAATTCATCGCTGTCAATACAGAACTGCAGGTACTGAACAAGTCTGAAGCGGAAACCAAGATTCAGATCGGCGAAAAGCTGACCAAAGGTCTTGGCGCCGGCGCAAAACCGGAAGTAGGGGAACAGGCTGCGGAAGAATCCCGCGAAGACCTGACCAAAGCTTTAACCGGCGCAGACATGGTATTCGTCACTGCCGGCATGGGCGGCGGCACCGGCACCGGCGCAGCTCCTGTAGCTGCACAGTGCGCCAGGGAACTGGGTGCTCTCACCATTGCCGTAGTCACCAAACCTTTCAGCTTTGAAGGCAAAGTGAGAGCCAAGAATGCGGCCGAAGGCATTGAAAGACTGAAACAGAACGTCGATGCCATCCTGGTCGTTCCGAACGACAAACTGATGAGCATTATCGATAAGAAAACATCCATTAAAGATGCTTTCAAAACGGCAGACGATGTACTCCGCCAGGGCATCCAGGGTATTTCCGACCTCATTACCGTACCGGGCATTATCAATCTGGATTTTGCGGACGTGAGAACCATTATGAGCGACCAGGGGGATGCCCTCATGGGTATCGGCATCGGCACCGGCGACAACCGTGCCAGCGATGCAGCAACCATGGCCATCAACAGCCCCCTGCTTGAAAGAAGCATCGAAGGCGCCAAGGGCATCATCATCAACATTACAGGCAACGAAGACCTGGGCCTCTTTGAAATCAATGAAGCTTCCCAGATTATTACGGAAGCGGCAGATCCCGATGCCAACATCATCTGGGGTACTTCCGTAGATCCGGATCTGGACAATGATACAGTGAAGATTACTGTTATTGCCACCGGTTTCGGCGACAAGAAGAAATCTCCGACTCCTGCCGGCGGCAACCGTTTCAGCAATGCGGTACGCCCGGCAACAGGCATCGCGGTTCCTGAATTTCTGAGAAAATAAGACTGACTCAAGGTCCCGGGCCGGATGGGGAAAAGTGATTGTATGATTCAGAGTTTCCCCTATGTCTGATTATAGAGAAAACCGCCGACGGGACATCAGATTTACAGAAAGCCACACCGCAGATGCAGTGTGGCTTTTTCTTCCCATTCAAAAACGGGGCCTGTACCGGTTTCCGCTTTTTCCCGGCAAGGAGAATGATTATGAAATGTCCCTACTGCAGCAGCCCTGATACCAAAGTAACCGATTCCCGTGATACCGACGACGGTGCGTCTATCCGCCGGCGCCGCCAGTGCTTGGCTTGCGGGCGGCGCTTTACCACCTATGAAACTATCGAACAGCTTCCCCTCCGGGTCATCAAGAAAAACGGCAGCCGGGAACTGTTTGACAGGAGCAAGTTGAGAAGCGGCCTTATCAGGGCCTGTGAAAAAAGAAATATTACCTCCGCCCAGATCGAAGACATAGTAAATCGGGTGGAAAAGAAAATCCGGAATGAATTGAAGCAGGAAGTTTCTTCAGTGGAAATCGGCAATCTGGTGATGAATGAGCTGAAAAGTCTGGACCAGGTAGCCTATGTGCGCTTTGCTTCCGTGTACAGGGAATTCAAGGATATCGGGAGCTTTATGAATGAACTGGAAACGCTGATGAAGAATCACAAGGGACAATGATTCCATGGGTCCTTCGCTTTTTGAAAATATTTGGTATTCCATTTCTCCGGAGAAGGAGGATATGAATGAACATTAAAACCATAGAAACTGTTTTTGACGACCATGGTAAGGTGCTGGAAAAAAGCAGGGCTTTATTTCCCGTCATCCTTTCCATGGCAGATATCTGCCGGAAGGCCCTGGAAAGCGGCCATAAGATACTTATCTGCGGCAACGGCGGAAGCGCCGCCGATGCCCAGCATATAGCCGCTGAATTTGTGGGCCGTTTTCACAATGAACGGATGTCCCTTCCTTCCATTGCCCTTACAACCGATACATCCATCCTTACCGCCGTGGCCAATGACTACAGCTATGACTACGTGTTTGCCCGTCAGGTGGAAGGCCTTGGAAATGAAGGGGATGTGCTCTGGGGGATTTCCACCAGCGGGAATAGCAGAAATGTGAATGAAGCCTTGAAAACGGCAGCAAGTAAAGGGCTGGTTACCATCGGTTCCACCGGCAAGACCGGAGGCGAAATGGTTTCCCTCTGCCAGGAAACGCTGGTGGTGCCTTCTGATGTAACCGCAAGAATCCAGGAAATCCACATGCTTTCCGCCCACATTATCTGCCAGCTCATTGATGATATGGACTGGAAGAAATGAAAAGGAAGGCCATATTTTTTGACCGGGACGGCGTATTGAATGAAGACACCGGATACCTCCATTCCATGAAGGACCTCATCTGGGTGGAAGGGGCCAGGGAAGCGGCGGCCCGTCTTACAAAGGAAGGCTGGCTTCTTTTCGTGGTGACCAACCAGAGCGGCGTGGCCCGGGGGTATTATACGGAAGAGGACGTCATCCGGCTCCATGAGGCAATGAATGAGGAAATAGGAAAATTCGGCGGAAGGATTACGGAATTTTTCTATTGTCCCCATCTGCCGGGAGCTCCCATCGCCCGCTACGACAGGGTATGCACCTGCCGGAAGCCCGCGCCGGGCATGATTCTTACCGCCCTGTCCAGGTACGGTTTGGATAGGGACCGCTGCTTTCTCTTCGGCGACGGTGAAAGGGACATAGAGGCAGCCCGGCAGGCGGGAATCAGGGGATTTCTCTTTCCCGGTGGCAATCTGGACGATTTCATCAGAAAAGTACTGCCCCCTGTAAAGGATTAAAATGAAAAAAGACTATCAAAACATTCTGATTATAAAAATGAGCTCCCTGGGGGATATTATTCATGCTCTGCCTTCCCTCTACGTGCTCCGCAAGACCTATCCCAAGGCCCGGATTACCTGGGCGGTGCATCCTGCCTTCGCCGGTATTCTTCCGGGAAAGCCCTGGATAGATGAAATCTACCTGGTGGACAGGAAGCGGATCCGTGAGCTTTCCTACCTTCGGGAAGTGCACCGGGATCTCAAGGCAAGACATTTTGATCTGGTCATTGACCTGCAGATGATTGCCAAAAGCGCCATTATTTCCTTCCTGTCCGGATGCAGCCATCGTATCGGCTACCAGGACGGCAGGGAAGGAAGCTTTCTTGCCAGCCGCCCTATCAGCGGCCCTCACAGGAAGGGACATATTATCGAACAGCTTCTGGATGTTATGCGCTATTTGGGCTGCGACGTGCCGGATATTGAATTCCCTCTCCATGACTTCAGCCATGAACGGGACCAGGTGAAAAAAATGCTTTCGGAAGAAGGCATAGAAGGCCCCTATGTGGTGCTTGTTCCCGGTACCAGGGGAGAGGCCAAGAAGTGGCCCGTTCCCTTCTGGGGGAAGCTGGCAGATGAGCTTTCCAAACGGGGCATTTACAATGTGATTTCCGGCACAGCAGGGGAAATGGAAATGGGAAAGGCCATTAAGGAACTTTCTCCTTCCTCCCATACGGTGAATTTGATGGGAAGGACAAACCTTCTCCAGCTGGCGGCGCTGGAACGACTGGCATCGCTCCATATCTCCAGCGACACAGGCCCCCTTCATATAGCCAATGCGGTGCATACACCCATCCTGGCGCTCTTCGGGCCCACCCTTCCGGACAGGAGCGGCCCCTACGGCAATCCGGACAGCCATGTGCTTCTGGCAAATCACCCGGGAACAAAGGAATGCCGCATGGATACCATCCCTGTGGAAAAGGTGCTTCATAAGGCCCTTGATATATTGGAATCAGACATAGAGGAACATGATGGAACATATTACCAGCCGCAGCAACCGGTGGATTAAACTGGCTCTCCGGTTAAAACAGAAGAAGTGGCGGGACAGGGAAGGACTCTTCCTTTTAGAAGGACTCCGGGGCGTGACCGATGTCCTTTCACAGCATGTCCGGGACGCTCTCTGCTTTGTGGAGGAAGGGCGATTCCCTGATGAAACGGTGGAAGGCCTTGTGCAGGAAGGGAAAAAACTGCACTGGCTCTTTCTTTCCGTGGATGAAGACATGATGAAACTTCTGTCCGGCACGGAACATGGCCAGGGCATTCTTCTCATCTGTCATAAACAGAACCATGACAAGAAGGAACTTCTCCGCCCCCTGGACGGGTACTATGTGGTTCTTGACTCCGTGCAGGATCCGGGTAATATGGGAACCATTGTGAGGACCTCGGCGGCAGCAGGCGTTAAAGGGCTGATTCTCACAGAAGGATGTACCGACATATATGCGGAAAAAGTGGTACGGAGTTCCATGGGATCTATCCTCCGCCTGCCCATATACGAAGGGGTGGACATTTCCTTTTTAAAGGATATGAAAGAACGCTCCGGTCTTCCTTTTTATGGTACGGCCCTGCAGAATGGAAGGCCCTATAAGGAAATCGGCCCGGTGGAAAAGGGCGTATTTCTTTTCGGAAACGAAGGAAACGGCATAAGGGATGATATCCTTTCCATGACCGATGAAAATCTGTATATCCCTCTTCCCGGCCATGTGGAGTCCCTTAATGTGTCCATTGCGGCTGCGGTGATGTTATTTCATTTTATCAATCCCTGACAATTTCTATCAATAAGGAAGCGCTGATTCAATGACTGTCTGCTTTGATTCCTGATTTTTTATGCAGTGCAGGGAATGAACCGGTGCTTCCGTAATGAACGCCCTTTTCCCTGCAATAAGCAGGGGTTTGGGATAATGAGGCAGCTATGGTTAAGAAATTGATTGTGAATGCCGATGATTTCGGCATTCACAGTGCAGTAAACAAAGGGGTGTGCCGGGGTTTTGAATCCGGTATACTCACAAGTACATCCCTCATGGCAGGAGGGGCTGCTTTTGATGAGGCAGTTCATCTGGCCCGTGATTTGGATGGAATCGGTATCGGTATCCATCTCACCCTGGTGGGGGGCCTTCCCACCGTGCTTCCCCCGGAAGAAGTGCCCAGCCTTACCTGGGAAAACCGCCGTCTATGCACAGACTACGTTGAACTGATCAAGCGGGATATGAATGGCCTTGTCCTAATGGACGATGTATATCGTGAATGGGATGCCCAGATACAGAAAATTCTGGATACAGGACTTCCTGTAACCCATATAGACGGCCATCAGCATATGCATATGTGGAATCATTTTTTCCCCATTGCCCTTACGCTGGCTAAAAAATACCATATTTCCTGCATGAGAGTGCCTGACGAAAAAGTTTTCTTCGGTTTTACACCAACGCCTAAAGGACTCTTCCGTTTTGCAGCGAAAAACAGCCTGTCCTTTATGGCGCGGAGCCACCGCCATGCGCTGAAAGAGGCGGGAATACAGACGAACGACCATTTCTGGGGTATGATGTACGGCGGCCATTTTTATGAACACCGCATGATTTCCATCCTTCACCGCATGGGGGATGGGGTATCAGAAATCATGTGCCATCCTTCTGCCGATGCAGCAGCCATGGAAAGAACCTTCCACTGGGGCTATGAGGGGGAGGAAGAATTAAAAAGTCTCACATCCGCTTCTGTGCGGAATGTTCTGAATGAAAGGAAGATACAGCTCGTTTCCTATCAGGAACTCAGGAAAAGCTGATGATATCCGGGCACTTCTCTTTCTTTATTTACTATGCCCATAGCGGCTGAGGAGTGGCTTATATGACAAAAGAACAGCAGTTTTATCTGGTGGATTTTTCAATCCTGCCGGAAGCGATCAAGAAAACGATCCGGGTGAAGGAAATGCTCAAAAGCGGCTCTTCCGGAACGATTAATGAAGCGGTCCATAAGGTGAACATGAGCCGCAGCGCCTATTATAAGTATAAAGACCATGTTGCCTCTGCAGATGATGACAAAGAGGACCGGGTTGTAGTATTATTTATAATCATGCAGGATGATATGGCCGTGTTTGGGAGAATTCTCCGGCGCATTGCCAAAGAGAAGCAGGAAGTTCTTTCTGTTAACCGGACAAAGATTTCTGAAAAGCTGTATTCCTCCGTCATTACCCTGAAAACGAAGGAATCGGCGAAAGATATGGAGTCTCTGTATGAAGCCTTGAAAGAAACAAAAGGAATCCAGTCGTTGACCATGAAAATAGGGGGAGAATTTAAATGAAAAATATTAATGTCGCACTCCTTGGATTTGGCACTGTAGGCAGTGGTGTGGCCGAAACGATTCGAAAGAACGGCCGCACAATGGAAGATTCCATAGGCTGTCATTTCAATATCAGCCACGTGCTGGTCCGCCATCCTGAAAAATACAGGGATATGGAACTTCTGCAGGGGATTCACCTGACGTCCTCCTTTGAGGATATCATTTCCGATGAATCCATTGATATTGTGATTGAAGTCATGGGCGGTATCCATCCGGCAAAGGAATACATTTTTGAAGCCCTCAATCATCATATCAATGTGGTAAGCGCCAATAAGGACCTGGTAGCCCTTTTCGGACCGGAAATCATGCATACCGCCATGGAAAACCATGTGAATTTCAGCTGCGAGGCCAGCGTAGGCGGCGGCATTCCTATTTTAAGACCCCTTCATGATTCCCTGGCAGCCAATGAAATCGAAAGTATTGTGGGCATTGTGAACGGCACTACCAACTTTATTCTGTCCAACATGGATGATGCAGGCGTCAGCTATGGCGACGCCCTTCGTGTAGCACAGAAAAAGGGCTATGCGGAAGCGGATCCCACCAACGACGTGGCAGGCTACGATGCAGCCAGAAAGCTGGCCATCCTTGCCTCCATCGGTTTCCATGCCAATGTGACCTTTGATGATGTACTGGTGGAAGGCATTGAAAAGATTTCCCAGAACGATGTGCAGTATGCCAGTGAAATGGGATACGCCATCAAGCTTCTGGCTGTAGCTATCCGGCAGGACAACGGCATTGCCCTCAACGTATATCCCGCCTTCGTTCCCAGAAGCCATCCCTTAGCTTCGGTCAAAGGTTCCTACAATGCCATTTATGTTACCGGCAATATTGTGGACGATGTGATGTTCTACGGCAGAGGCGCCGGTTCCCTTCCCACCGCCAGCGCAGTTATGGGGGATGTAATCAGCACTGCCAAGCATATTATGAACCACTCCACCGGCACCGATATGATGCTGACGGAAACAAAGCGCATTCCCTTCTATTCTTCCCTGAAACTGGAAAATTCCTATTATTTCCGTTTGATCGTTGATGATGTGACCGGTGTTCTTTCCCAGATCGCCTCCTCCTATGCGGATAACGATATCAGCATTAAGGAAGTGGTCCAGAAGAGCCGCATTGAAGATGCAGCGGAACTGATGATTATTACGGAAAAGACGCCGCGGGAAAATATTATCCACGTGGAAAAGGCACTGCAGGTTCTGCCCTGCATGCGCCAGGTAGCCAATATCGTGAGGGTTATGGAAGATGACAGAAAATAAAACCTATATCGTACGAGTGCCTGCCACCACCGCCAATATCGGAAGCGGCTTCGACACATTGGGCATGTCCCTTGGACTTTACAATGTGGTGCAGTTTGTGCCGGAAGAAGGGAAAGCACTGATCGATACGGATATTTCCGCGGAAGGAGAGGGAGCATCCCAGATTCCATCGGGCCTTGACAACATGATTATCAAAGCCATGGATGAAACCGCAAGACGTGCAGGAAAAGAAGTGGCCGGAGGGAAAATGTACCTTATCAACCGCATCCCCTTTGCCCGGGGACTGGGTTCATCCTCCGCCGCCATTGCTTCCGGCGTATTTCTTTCCAATATGCTTATGGGAGAACCTTTCAACCGGAAGGAAATTCTGGATATTACGGCAGAAATGGAAGGGCATCCGGATAATGCGGCGCCTGCTGTTTTAGGCGGTTTCTGCATGGCTCTCTTAAAAAACGGCCATGTAACAGCAGAGCGCATAGATATCCCTTCCCACTGGAAGGCCGTTGTTACCATTCCTGACTTTGAACTTCATACGGAAAAGGCAAGGGCCGTCCTTCCGGAAAGCTATGCTAGAAGCGATGCGGTTCATAATATCGGCGCCGTATCCTTCCTGATGGCAGCCTTCATGTACCAGAAACCGGAATATCTGAAACTGGGACTGGACGACGTGATCCATGTACCCTACAGGCTGGGACTCATTCCCGGCGCATCCGACGTCATCAGAAATGCGGAGCGGGCAGGCGCCTATGGAGCCACCATTTCCGGCTCCGGTCCCACCATCATAGCCTTTGCGCCGGCTGATCTGGCGGATAAAGTGGGGATTTCCATGGTGAACGGCTTTGCCTCTGCCCATATGACTTCCCGATACCTGGTTCTTGACTTTGACCATAACGGCATTATGGCGGTATGATTCAATGCTGGCAGCCATGGAAGAAAACGGCCTGCGGGCCGTTTTTTGCTGTTTCGGCCCTGAAGAATGGGGCACTGTCTTATTGGAAAACAAGCTTTGGATGTTAGAGAACCGTGGGCCCTTTTTATTTTCTATTGACGGACGAGATTTAAATAGGTATACTTATACAGGTATTATCCTAAAATATACTGTTTGACATGGATTGGATAAGGAGTCCCGTAGATGAATTTTGAACTCATTGAACATGCACTGCCTATGCTGCTGGTTGGGGCCGGTGTTACCATTGAAATCACCGCAGTCAGCGTGGCCATAGGTTTTTTGATTGGCCTCTTTGTAGGTATTGCCCGTATCTGTCAGGTAAAGATTTTAAGGATTATCGCAGCCATCTATGCGGACTGCATCCGCGGCACACCGCTTCTGGTGCAGATATTCCTCATTTATTTCGCCCTTCCTATTGTCACGGGACACAGGGTGGAACCCTTTGCTGCTGCGGTGGCAGCCTGCGGCATTAACAGCGGTGCCTATGTTTCCGAAATTTTCAGAGCCGGCATCCAGGCCATTGATGTGGGACAGATGGAAGCAGGCCGCTCCCTTGGGCTGACCTGGTGGCAGACCATGTACTATGTCATCCTCCCGCAGGCCGTACGGAACATCCTTCCCCCTCTGGGAAATGAATTTATTGCCATGCTGAAGGATTCTTCCCTGGTATCGGTCATCGGCTTTGAAGAACTGACAAGAAGAGGGCAGCTAATTATTGCCCAGACCTACGGTTCCTTTGAAATCTGGACTACCGTAGCTGTTCTTTACCTCATCATGACACTGGCAATTTCTCGTGTAGTAGCATGGCTGGAAAAGAGATAACTATGGCGGATAAAAAATATTTAATCGAAATCAATCATGTGGGCAAGAAATTCGGCGACCTGACGGTACTGAAGGACATCAGCGTGAAGGTAAAGGAAAAGGAAGTAGTTGTTATTATCGGACCTTCCGGCTCCGGCAAAAGTACGCTTCTTCGCTGCATTAACGGCCTAGAAAAGCCTACCAGCGGCGAAGTCTTCTTTGACGGTATGCCGGTGAACGGCGAAAAGAATATTAATGAAGTGCGCACGGAAGTGGGCATGGTATTCCAGCGGTTCAACCTGTTTCCCCACATGACAGTCATCCAGAACCTCATGCTGGCGCCCATGAAGGTTCGCAGGATGAGCAAAAAGGATGCCTATGACCGCGGTATGCGCCTTCTGCAGAAGGTGGGGCTGGAAGACAAGGCGGACTACAAGCCTGCCCAGCTTTCCGGGGGACAGCAGCAGCGCGTGGCCATAGCTAGGGCGCTGGCCATGAAGCCGAAGGCCCTGCTTTTCGATGAACCTACCTCCGCCCTGGATCCGGAAATGGTTCACGAAGTTCTGGATGTCATGAAGGAAGTAGCGGAAGAAGGGATGACCATGGTGGTGGTTACCCATGAAATGGGATTTGCCCGTGAAGTGGGGGACAGGGTCCTCTTCATTGACGGCGGCGTCATTGTAGAACAGGGGACGCCGGACGAAGTATTCAACCATACGAAGGAAGACAGAACAAAGCTGTTCCTTTCCCAGGTTCTTTAATCATTTCTATCAGGCAGGGTATCAAGCCCTGTATATTTATGCATTATGCACAGGGGAAGGCGGAAAGCCCAAAAATTTCCACCTTTCTTTGTGCTTTTTTATATTTTGGTTGACGGAATTAATGTTTTATGGTATTGTAAATCTATGCCCAATCGGGGCAATGTAGTAATTTTTTTAGGAGGAATTTCCATGAAAGGTACAGTTAAGTGGTTCAGTGCAGAAAAAGGCTACGGCTTTATTGAAAGAGAAGAAGGCGGCGACGTATTCGTTCATTTCTCCGCTATTCAGGCTGATGGCTTCAAAACACTGAATGAAGGCCAGAAGGTTGATTTTGAAATCATTGATGGTGCAAGAGGACCTCAGGCTGCTAACGTTAAAGTTGAAGGCTGATCACTTACTGAAGCTATATAGCGAAAGTTTCTGAATCTGGATTTAGGGTAAAGCAAAGGCTTTACCCTTTTTTCATTTCCCAGAATTTCTCTTTATAGTATTTCATATTCAATCATTTCTATCATTCTTACGAACTGATAAAAGTTTTTAATGATATCTAATTTATATAGACTTAAAGGATTGATTATTATGTAAAATTTAGTATAATAAATATAGAAGGATGAGCATCGGGCTTATCCTAGAAAGGGGGATTTCAATATGGAATTAACTGTTAGAGGAAAAAATCTGGAAATCACTGACGCACTGCATTCTTATGTAGAAAAACACACAGGCAAGATTCAGAGATACTTTGACAAACCGATCAAGATCAATGTGCTGCTTCGGATTTCGAACATGACAAAAACTTGTGAAGTGACTGTCTTTGTGGACGGCATCATCCTCAGAGGCGTGGAAAAATCCGATGATATGTACAAGTCCATTGACCTGGTTTTTGATAAGGTAGAACGTCAGATTCACAAGTATAAGACCCGTCTGGCAAAACGGTTCAAAGAAAGAAATACCCTGAGCCATCAGTTTGTCATGGAAAAGGAATCGGCTCCTGCTCCGGATACGGAATTTGAAATCGTAAAGAGGAAACATTTCAATATCAGTCCCATGTCTCCGGAAGAAGCAGTTCTCCAGATGAACCTTCTTGGTCACAGCTTCTTCATGTTCTTCAATTCTGAAACGGAAGCCATGGCTGTAGTTTATCGCAGAGACGACGGCAAATACGGCCTCATTGATGCCAATAAATAAATGCCGGCCGTGAAATTTCACGAAAAAGAGCGGAATTTTCCGCTCTTTTTTTGACTATACCGCCTCAGTTTGATAAAATAAACTAGATGTGTATAGTATTGGAATTTGTTGAAACGGAAGACTGATTGTATAAGGAGTTGTTTCCATGTTTGATAAGTTTTTTGACAGGCTGTTTAACGGGTCCAACGAAAAAGAAGTAAAGAAAATTCGTAAAATCGTAGAACAGCAGATCAATCCCCTGGAAGAGGGACTGAAGAAACTGAGCGATTCATCTCTGGCCAATAAGACCAATGAATTCAAGGCCCGGCTGGCTAAAGGGGAAACGCTGGATGATATCCTGCCCGAAGCTTTTGCGGTAGTCCGCGAAGCATCCCGCCGTGTACTGGGCATGCGTCATTTTGATGTACAGCTCATCGGCGGCATCGTCCTCCATCGCGGCAATATTGCAGAAATGTGCACCGGCGAAGGTAAAACCCTGGTGGCAACGGCTCCGGTGTATCTGAATGCGCTGGAAGGAAAAGGGGTTCATGTCATTACGGTCAATGATTACCTGGCCAAACGAGACAGTGAATGGATGGGCCAGGTTTATAAATTCCTGGGTCTCTCTGTAGGCCTCATTGTCCATGACCTTGATTTCAATCAGAGAAAGATTGCCTATAATTCCGATATTACCTACGGAACGAATAATGAATTCGGCTTCGACTACCTCCGTGACAATATGGTCACATCCCTGGATCAGATGGTGCAGAGGCCTCTGCACTACTGCCTCATCGATGAAGTGGACTCCATTCTCATCGATGAAGCCCGCACACCGCTGATTATTTCCGGCCCGGGACAGAAGTCTACGGATAATTACTATGTCATGGCCAAACTGGTGCCGAAACTGAAAAAGGATGAAGATTACACCATTGATGAAAAGCAGAAAACCGTGGCTCCTACGGAAGCAGGCGTTGCCAAAATGGAAAAACTGCTTCACGTGGAAAATCTCTATGATGCGGAAAACCTGGAACTGAACCATCTTTTCGTACAGGCTCTCCGTGCCCAGACCATGATGCAGCGGGATAAGGACTATGTAGTGAAAGACGGCGAAGTGGTTATTGTCGATGAATTCACAGGCCGTCTCATGTACGGCCGCCGCTACTCCGACGGTCTTCATCAGGCTATCGAAGCCAAGGAAGGGCTGGAAGTGCAGCGTGAAAGTCAGACCCTGGCCACCATTACCTTCCAGAACTATTTCAGAATGTACGACAAACTGGCCGGCATGACCGGTACCGCCAAGACGGAAGAACAGGAATTCATTAAGATTTACGGCCTTCCTGTTATCCAGATTCCTACCAATAAGCCTATCCTGCGCAAGGATCTGCCGGATGTGGTATTCAAGACAAAGAGAGGCAAGTATAGAGCAGTTGTGAAAGAAGTGGAACGGCGTCATGCCACCGGCCAGCCTATGCTGATCGGCACCACTTCCATCGAACAGTCCGAAGAGCTGTCCCATATGCTGGATGCAGCGAAGATTCCTCATTCTGTGCTGAACGCCAAGTACCATGAAAAGGAAGCTGCCATCGTTGCCCTGGCAGGCCAGAAGGGGGCTGTAACCATTGCCACCAACATGGCAGGCCGTGGTACCGATATCCAGCTTGGCGAAGGGGTAGCGGAACTGGGAGGCCTGGCTATTATCGGTACGGAACGTCATGAAAGCCGTCGTATCGACAACCAGCTCCGCGGCCGTGCCGGCCGTCAGGGGGACCCGGGTTCCAGCCAGTTCTTCCTTTCCCTGGAAGATGATCTGCTCCGCATTTTCGGCGGCGACAACATCAAGAAGTTCATGGAAAAAATGGGCCTTGATGAAGATGAACCTATCAACAGCCGCATGGTGTCCAATGCCATCCAGAAAGCGCAGAAACGGGTGGAAGCCAGAAACTTTGACATCCGTAAGTATGTTCTTGAATACGACGACGTAATGAACCAGCAGAGAAAGGTGGTTTACGAACAGCGCCGCCGGATTCTGGAAGGGGAGGACATGAAGGACCAGGTTCTCCGCATGGTGGATACTATTATCGAGAAGGGCATGGAAACCTATGCGGATCCCAAGCTTTATCCGGAAGAATGGGATTTTGCAGGCCTTCTGAAATACAGCGAGAAATATTTCCTCGCTCCCGGTGAAATCAAACTGGAAGACATTGAGGACATGAGCAGGGAAGAAGTGGAAGACAAGCTGAAAACCTGCGCCCATGAAACCTATGAATCCAGAGAAAAGTCCATCGGTTCTTCCATGATGCGTGAATTGGAAAAGGCAGTCATGCTGAAGGTGGTGGATTCCAAGTGGATGGAACATCTGGATGACATGGACATGCTGAAGGAAGGCATCGGCCTTCGTTCCTATGGCCAGAGAAACCCCATTGTAGAATACAAGGTGGAAGCCTATGACATTTTTGAAGAAATGCAGCAGGCCATGATGGAAACCATTGTCCTCTATCTCTACCATATCCAGATCCGCTTTGCTACGGATCCGGAGGAACCGCAGCAGGTTCCTGAAGCACCAAAGGCAGAAGACCATCTGAAAGGGGCCACTGCCCACTATGTAGATGAAAATTCTTCCAATGACTGAAAATAGAATCAGTCCCTGTAAAAATTTATTCACAAAGAAAGCGAGATGATTATCCAGATGCTGGAAGATTTGAAAAAAACTTTAACAGAACTGCTGAATCACGAAAAAGAAATAAGGGATTCACTTTGACTTACCTCAGCTGAAGGAACGTATCAGAAGTTACGACGTTCAGATGAGTGATCCTACTTTCTGGGATGATGCAGAGAAAGCCCGCAAAATTTCCCAGGAAGCAACGGAGGCTAAAGAAGCCTACGAAACCTACACCAAGCTTTTTGAAAGGGCAGAGGGACTGAAGGATATCCTGGATCTGGCCATGGAAGAGGACGATCAGTCCATGGAACCGGAAATTGCCAAAGAGCTGAATGAGGTCAAAGAAATCATGGACAAGAAGGAAATCGAACTCCTTCTGTCCGGCAAATATGACGAAAACAATGCTATCCTCACCTTCCACGCCGGTGCTGGCGGCACAGAAGCCCAGGACTGGACGGAAATGCTGATCCGCATGTACATGAAATGGGCGGAAGCGGAAGGTTTTGAACTGGAAGAGCTGAATATGCTCCCCGGTGATGAAGCAGGCATTAAGAGCGCCGAATACATGGTGAAGGGGAAGTATGCCTACGGCTTCCTGAAATCGGAAAAAGGGGTGCACCGGCTTGTCCGTATTTCCCCCTTTGACGCTGCCAAAAGGCGGCATACCTCCTTCTCCGCTGTGGATGTGATGCCTGAAATCGACGATGATGTGGAAGTAGACCTGAACATGGATGATGTGCGGGTGGATTACTACCGCTCCAGCGGTGCCGGCGGACAGCATATCAACAAGACAAGTTCCGCCGTCCGCATGACCCATCTTCCTACGGGCATTGTGGCTGCCTGCCAGAATGAACGGTCCCAGTTCCAGAATAAGGAACAATGTCTCCGCCTTCTTCGCGCCAAACTCTATGAATTTGAAATGAAGAAGCACGAACAGGAATTGAGTGCTCTGGAAGGCGACCAGCAGGCCATTGAATGGGGCAGCCAGATTCGTTCCTATGTGTTCCAGCCCTATACATTGGTGAAGGATAACCGTACCGGTATAGAAACCGGAAATATCCAGGGCGTCATGGATGGGGATCTGGATCCCTTCATTGAAGGCTTCCTTAAAATGAACAAATTTAAAGCCAAAGCAAAATAAAGGATGGATAGAATGAGGGGCATACAAAGCAGCGCCTGCAAGGTGCTGGCAGTCCTGATTTTCATCGGAGTGATCGCTGCAGGGATGATTTCCCTGCAGCGGACCCATATAGAATCGGCTGCTACATCTGTTGAAAATGTATATGATTATTACAACATTATTGACAGCGCATCAGTTGAAAAAAAATCAGCAGATGAGCTGTTTTCGCTGTACAGAAAAAGCGGCGTCACATCGCTGGCTGTGTATGACGAAACACCGGAAAAACTGGTGAATCATGATTTCCTTCGCGTTTACAGGGGCAGTGAATTTGCCTTTAGAAATTCCGGTGTTTCCGGCATTTCCGATTCCAAAATTTACATCCAGCCTGTTCTGACGAAGAAGGGGGAAGCCTATTTCAGGGAAACCAGGGAATACCTGTCCCTTCTTATGAAAAAGGATGATGTCCGTTCCTTTGAAGTGAATGGTGTGGACACGCTGGAAGTGGATGCGGTTTACAACAAGTTTATGCAGATGGAACTGGGCATTTATGCGGAAACCGTAAAAGATGCGGCATCCCGCGGCTTCTACGTGGTTCTCCGTCCGGGAAATGAAGCTCATGTTTCTAAGGCCTATGTGGATCTTTTCCTGAAGAAGCTGGATGCTTCCGACAGGGTGAGCGCCATTATCTTCCAGGGCAAGGAAGTGCTGGGCTATAAGGAGTATGTAAAATACCTTTCTGATGAGCTGAATAAACGCCATATTCCCATTGCCCTCATTGAAGCACAGAATCAGCTGGGCTTTGAAAGACAGGCAGGAAATCTGGAAATGGCAGTATTTTCGGATTACAATGTGGTTCGCCTTTATGCCATGTCCAAGGATGAGCTCATTAAGCTGGAACCGAAGGAAGCGGCATCCCGTTTCTATATTTCCGATATTGAACGGAATATCCGTATGAATCTTTTCCCGTCCTTCAAGTTCCCGCTGAACGGTATGTCTCTTTCCGAAACCAATGCTTCCTACATTGCTGAAGTCTCTTCCCGCCTGGAAAACCATGGCTTTACTGTAGGGAAGGCATCGGTGATGGAACCCTATTTCCCGCCTAATGCACTTCGGGGTATTGCCATTGCCGGCGCCCTTTCCCTTGTGGTACTGGCTGCCATTCTTCTTTTCCCTGTTCTTGTAAAATATGTATGGGTCCTTGAAATCCTTGGCCTTGCTGTGACTGAGGGCCTTTTCTGGGGACTCCATTCGGTGATGGTACTGCAGCTTCTGGCACTGGGAGCGGCTGTATGTACGCCGGTGGTAGTGGTGAGTCTCTTCCTTGCCTACTGCTTAAGGAAAAAGGACAGGGCTTTCGAAAACGTGGGATGGGGGAAACTGCTGCTGGAGTCCCTTGTCATTCTCTGGGTATGCGGTCTTCTTTCCCTGGCCGGCGCCGCTTTTGTCAGCGGCCTTCTGGGAGATATCCGCTTCCTTCTGGAAATGCAGATTTTCCGCGGGGTCAAACTCACCTTCGTCCTTCCTCTGGTTCTCATTTCTATTGTGTACATCAGGAATTTCCCCTTCTTCGGGCAGGTGGTGTCCTCTGATAAGGATTTTATCCGCTTTGTGAAGAAATTCTGCAGTGTGCAGATCCGGCTGGGCCTTCTTGTGGGTCTTGGCCTTCTGGCAGTGGTGGGCTATGTGTTTATCGGCAGGAGCGGAAATAACGGAGCTCCGGTTCCGGGATTTGAAATTGCACTTCGCCGTTTCCTTGAAAATGTGATGTATGCCCGTCCGCGGGAAAAGGAATTCCTCTTCGGTCATCCGGCAGTTCTTCTTACCATGGCTGCTTTGTATAGGAAATGGCCGCAGATTCTTCATTATTTCCTCATCGTGGCAGTGACCATCGGACAGGGATCCATGGTGGAAACCTTCGCCCATATGAGAAGTCCCTATATCCTGAGTTTTATCCGCGGGCTGGACGGTCTCGCAGCTGGAAGCCTTTCCATGATTGCCGCATTGATTGGGGTTATGATTCTGGTACGGCTCACCAAGTTTTTTGGAGAAAGATATGGCAAATTATAAAATCGTCATTTCCGGCTACTATGGATTTAACAATGCCGGCGATGAAGCTATGCTTTCCGCTATTCTGCAGGCTTTGAACCGGACCTTTCATTCTCCTGACATTACCGTCATTTCCGGGAGTCCTCAAACTACGGCTGCAACCTATGGTGTCCATACGGTGCCCCGTTTCAGCATTGGAGGAATCCTTCGGGCTGTCTTTTCTTCTGATCTCATTATCAGCGGCGGCGGCAGCCTTCTGCAGGATGTGACCAGTTGGAAAAGTATGATTTACTACCTTTCCATCATTACTCTGGGCGTCTTATTTCGTAAGCAGGTCTTTCTTTACTCCCAGGGAATCGGCCCTGTCCGGTATCGGGTAATCCGCATTATCCTGAAGCATGTGCTTAACCATGTGGATGCCATAACGGTAAGGGATAAGGAATCAAAGGGCTTCCTTCAGCGTCTTGGGGTCCGCCGCAAAATCTATACCACCGCCGATGCAGTGCTGTCCCTGGCTCCCGCTGATCTTTCCATAGGAAGAAGAATTTTAAGGGAGAAAGGGATTCCCGAGGGGAAAAAGAAAATCGGCATTGCCATCAGGTACTGGCATCATTCCAAAGAATGGATGGATAAGCTGAAAAGTGCCATTTCCCGTCTGGCGGCTAAGGAGGATGCGGTAATCGTATGCATTCCCATGCAGTATCCGGAAGATGAAAAAGCAGCGGAATCCATGAACCTGGAGGATGACCGGGTCTATTTCCTTGATGATGATTATTCCATAGAAGAGCTCATGTCTATTATAGGGAATATGGATGTCCTTTTGGGAATGCGCCTTCATGCCCTGATTTTCTCGGCGCTCATGCATGTGCCTTTCCTTGGTATTTCCTACGATCCCAAGATAGATAATTTTCTGGCCCTTATCGGACAGAAGCCGTCCACATCTGTTCAGCACATGGATGGTGAGAAGTTGTATAATGATACTTGTAGAATCCTTTTTTCCGGACTTGCACCGGAAGACTGGGAAAAGGTGGACGCTCTCCGGGAGAGAGCTTCTCTCAATGTCCAGATTTTAAAAAGTCTTGTTACTCATAAGGAGGAAAACCCATGAGTCATCTTTCTGCAGAAGAATCTGCTTTTCTCAAGGCTAAGGCGAAACAGATCCGTATCGATATTTTGAAAATGATTACAAAGGCCAATTCCGGCCATACGGGAGGTTCCTTATCTATTGCGGACCTTCTCACCCTTCTTTATTTCAAAGAAATGAATGTGGACCCGAAGGCTCCCCATAAGGCTGACCGTGACCGTCTTGTCCTTTCCAAGGGGCATGCAGCTCCTGCCATGTATGCATGTCTGGCAGAAAAGGGATATTTCCCAATGGAAGAACTTTCTCATCTCCGCCAGGCCGGTCATATGCTGCAGGGGCATCCTGACATGAAGCATACTCCCGGCGTGGATATGACCACCGGTTCTCTGGGCCAGGGTATCAGTGCAGCCTGCGGCATGGCACTTGCCAGCAAAATGGACAATGCTTCATGGCGTGTTTATGCAGTCCTTGGCGACGGCGAACTGGAAGAAGGGCAGGTATGGGAAGCAGCCATGTATGCAGCCCATTACAAGCTGGACCATCTTACTGCCTTTGTGGATAACAACGGCCTTCAGATTGACGGCCCCATTACTGAAGTTATGTCCTCTCTTCCCATTGGCGACAAATTCAGGGCTTTTGGCTGGCATGTAATCGAAACGGACGGCCATGACATGGAAAAACTGCATGATGCCATTGAAGAAGCAAAGACTGTGAAAGATCAGCCTACCATGATTGTGATGAAGACAGTCAAGGGCAAAGGGGTTCCTGAAATTGAAAACCAGGTAGGCTGGCATGGCAAAGCACCGACAGAAGAAGAATGTGAAAGATTTATTAAACAGGTGGAGGCAGAATAATGGGTAAGGCAACTCGTGATGCATACGGCGAAGCTCTGAAGGAACTGGGAGCTGTGAATCCTGATATTGTGGTGTTGGATGCAGATCTGTCTGCTTCTACCAAAACCCAGGTCTTTGCGAAAGCCTATCCGGACCGTTTCTTCGATACCGGTATTGCCGAAGCCAATATGATGGGGGTTGCTGCCGGTTTGGCAGCTGCCGGTAAAATTCCTTTTGCCTCCACCTTTGCTGTATTCGGTGCCGGCAGGGCCTATGAACAGATTCGCAATTCCATCTGCTATCCGAAGCTGAATGTGAAAGTGGCGGTTACCCATGCCGGACTTACGGTAGGCGAAGACGGCGCTACCCACCAGATGCTGGAAGACATTTCCCTCATGCGCGCTCTTCCCAACATGACGGTTATTGTACCGGCAGATGCAGCTGAAACAAAGGCAGCCGTAAAATGGGCGGCTTCCTATAAGGGACCGGTGTATATTCGTATGGGCCGCGCGAAATGCGATGATATTATGCCGGAAGACAAGCCTTTTGTTCCCGGAAAGAGTACGACCTTGAAAGAAGGCAGCGATGTGACTTTCATTGCCTGCGGCATTATGACTGCCAAGGCACTGAAAGCTGCAGAAACTCTTGAAAAGCAGGGAATTTCTGCCAGAGTTATCAACATGAGCTCCATTAAGCCTATCGATGAAGAAGCCATTGTAAAGGCAGCTGAAGAAACCGGTGCCATTATTACTGCAGAAGAACATACGGTAAAAGGTGGCCTTGGCGGTGCCGTAGCAGAAGTTCTCGCCCTGAAGAAGCCCTGCCTTATGGATATGGTAGGTACGGAAGATACCTTCGGTCAGTCCGGCAAGGCCGATGAATTACTTGAAGTGTATGGACTCACTGCAGAGCATCTTATTTCCTCTGCCCTGCATCTGATCAGCAGAAAGTGAGGATTGGATGATTACATTTGATCATGTATCATTACAATATGATGCTAAACATACTGCTCTGAAAGATATGAGCATTCATATCGATAAGGGGGAGTTTGTGTTTGTGGTAGGCCCCAGCGGTGCCGGAAAGTCTACCTTTGTCAAAGTGCTGACCCACGAATTGATTCCGGAGTCCGGCACAGTGGTTGTAAACGGGATCAATATTACGAAGCTGAAAAGGAGCAGGGTTCCTTACTATCGGCGTTCTCTGGGAATTGTATTCCAGGATTTCCGTCTTCTTTCCGAAAAAACGGTGTTTGATAATATCGCCTTCGTTCTTCGCGTAACCGGTGTTAAAAGCCGTGAAATCAAAGAAAAGGTTAATCGGGTGCTGGATCTGGTAGGCCTTAGAAATAAGGCAAAGGAGCTGCCATCCAAACTTTCCGGTGGGGAGCAGCAGCGTGTGGCCATTGCCAGGGCGCTGGTGAATCAGCCCATCCTCCTTATTGCCGACGAACCTACAGGAAATCTTGATCCCGTTACTTCCGAAGAAATTATGAAGCTTTTTAATGAAATCAATCATATGGGTACCACCATCATCATGGTGACCCATAACAAGGACCTGGTCAATGCCATGCATAAGCGGGTCATCAATATTGAAGACGGACGCATAATTGCAGACCAGGAAAAAGGGGGATATCATTTACATGTTTAGTTCTCTTGGCTACTTCTGGAAAGAGACATTCTATTCCCTCTTCAGAAATAAATTTATGGCAGTGGCTTCCGTTCTTACGGTTACCCTGTCCATGTTTATCCTCGGCGTTTTCCTCTGCGCCGTGCTGAATATCAATCACATGGCCACGTATCTGGAAAACCAGGTCGAAATGACAGTGTACCTGAAAGACGGCCTTACGACGGATCAGGTGATGACCGTGGGGAAGAAGCTGAAAGCCCTGCCTGATTTGAAGGAAATTAAATTTACCAATAAAGACCAGGCCATGGCTGAATTCAAAAACCGGCTGGGTGACCAGCAGGGGATTCTGGATGCCATCAACGGTAATCCGCTACCCTCTTCCTACTCCACCTCCTTTGCTACACCGGCTTCACTGAAAAATGCTGTGAACATTGTATCCAAGTATCAGGAAGTAGACTCCGTGCAGTATGGCCAGGATATTATTGAACAACTCTACAAGGTGGCCCAGGTTATCCGCATCGGCGGCATGATCCTCATCGTATTCCTGGCAGGTGCCGAACTCTTTATTATTTCCAATACCATTCGTCTTACCGTATTTGCCAGACGCCGCGAAATTCAAATTATGAAGTACGTAGGTGCAACTAACGGTTTCATCCGCTGGCCCTTCATTTTCGAAGGTATGATTATCGGTTTTCTGGGATCCGGTCTTGCTTCCTTTATCCTTTGGGAAGGGTACAAGATGGTGCTCATGGAAATGACAAAGGCCGGTCTTGTATTTATTCCCATGATTTCGCTCTGGCCCTTTATCGGCTATATTACGGTTATGCTGCTGGCCGCCGGTGTCATTATCGGTATCCTTGGCAGTACGATCTCTCTTCGTAAGTATATGAAGGTGTAAAGGCCTATGAAAAGATCAACATATATGGCCTCCCTGCTGACCATTTCTCTTCTGCTGGGCGGACAGGCACTTTCCATGCCTTCCTATGCCGATGACCTGGACGACCAGGTGCAGGACCTGCAGGGACAGATCGATTCGTCCCGTTTGGAACAGGAAAACTGGCAGCAGGTCATTGAAGATGTGAGCGCAAAACTGAAGCAGATACAGGCTGATCTGGATGCAGCCAATGCACGTCTCCAGGGGATACGAAATAAACAGGCAGAAATCAATGCACAGATTGTGGCGACCCAGAATGAAATCGTTAAGATGGAAGCCTACCTGAAAACCAGGCAGAATGTATTGAACCGCCGAGTCCGTGCTATTTATATGCATGGCCAGCTGAACTATCTGGAAGTCATCCTCGGTGCCAACAGCTTCAGTGATTTTGCTAACCGGGTGGAACTCCTGAAACGAATCATCCGTTCCGATTACAATCTGATTCTTGAAATACAGAAACAGAAAGCAGCTATTGAAGCCAAAAAGGCTCAGCTGGAAGAAGACAAACGTCAGCTGGATGCCCTGGCGGCGGAAGCGGAAAAAACGCAGAAAGAAATTGCAGCCAAGAAGGCAGAACAGCAGAAGGTGCTTGATGCCGCAAAGAGCAATAAGGCAGCTGCAGCCCAGATGGAACAGGATTTGAATGCCCAGCTGGCTTCTGTAAGAAACCTGATTCAGCAGCGTCTGGCTGCGGCGGAAGCTGCCAGACAGGCGGCTCAGCAGGCAGCTGAAAGCGATAACGGCGGCGGTGGTGGCAGTGATGATAACTACGTACAGGGAACCGGCGCTATGAGCTGGCCCTGCAGCGGCCCCATCACATCGCCCTTCGGCTATCGAACTCATCCTATTTTCGGAACCACCATTTTCCATGCAGGCATTGATATCGGCGTAGACTATGGTACGCCTATTCATGCAGCAGACAGCGGCGTGGTTGTGTATTCCGGATGGATTTCCGGTTACGGAAATGCTGTCATTATCGATCATGGCGGCGGTGTCTCCACATTGTATGGACACAACCAGTCTTTGGCTGTATCCGAAGGCCAGTCCGTATCCAAAGGCTCTGTTATCGCCTATGCCGGCTCTACCGGCAATTCCACAGGTCCTCACTGTCACTTTGAAGTGGATGTGAATGGGTCTCCTGTGAATCCCATGGGGTATCTCTGATGCATAACAAGTGGAAATTTTTGGAAAAGTCCCATTGGAAATGGGGCTTTTCCTTTATTGGCGGCGTAGTTCTCTGCACAGGAGCCGTTATCTGCGGCGGTGCATACTGGCTGACAGGAGGCCATCCTGACAGCTTTCTTCATTTTCTCTATACATACCGTATGGTGAAAGAAAATTACTTCCGGCCCATAGATGAAGATGCTTTATGGCAGGGAGCTTCCAGGGGCATGCTCTCCGGTCTTGATGACCCATATTCCACCCTCCTTTCCGGTGATTCCTATAATTCCTTCATGGAAACTACTAATGGGGAATATGGCGGAATCGGTGTGGTTATGGGGGCTGACGTTGACGGAGACATCCGGATTTTCAATGTCTTTCCGGACAGTGCTGCAGAAAAGGCAGGCATTCAGAGTGGAGACAGTATTCTTTCCGTTGACGGCAAAGGGGTGGATGAGCTGGGACTTACCGGCACAGCCCGGGCTGTGCGCGGTGAAAACGGCACAGAGGTGACTCTGGCCCTTTCCCGAAACGGGGAACCTATTACCATCCAGGTGACCCGTTCCAACGTGAGCCTTCCTACGGTTCTGGGAAGAATGGTCAAAGAAAACATTGGCTATATCCATATTTTCAGTTTCAGCAAACACACGCCTGATGAGTTCAAAAAGCAGCTGGCAGCCTTGAAAGACCAGGGCTGTGAAAAACTGATCATTGACCTCCGCATGAACCCCGGCGGCATGATTGATTCTGTAGTGGCAGTGGCTGATCAGATTCTGACCGGTGGTACGGTAGTGAGCTATCACACCAGACATCACGGCAGTGAAAACTTTACCATTAAGGGAATAGAAAAGCCTATGCCCATGGTTATCCTCATAGATAAGAACAGCGCCAGCGCTTCGGAAATTCTGGCCGGTGCCGTGCAGGATAAAAAAGAAGGCACCATTATGGGAGAAACCAGCTTTGGCAAGGGGACTGTGCAGGCAGTATATCCTGACGGCAGTCATGAAGCGCTTAAGATATCTATTGCTGAATACAGAACCGCTGCCGGGCGGGTTATTGACAAGAAAGGAATTATCCCCGACATTCCGGTGAAACAGACAGGACGGCTTTTCAGCCTGACTTCCGACAATGTTCTCCAAAATGCTATTGATGTACTCATGGAAATGGAAGCGGCACAGGAAAAATAAAATCATGATGTTATGATAAAAACCGCAGCCCCTTGGACTGCGGTTTTGGGGTAGTGGAATGTCTGCTCTTTTTTGATGGCCATGATTATTTCAACATCCCTTTATTCCCAAACTTTTTTCCTTTCATAGGCCCGGCATGTTATAATAACAATGTAATATTGTGTCATTTTTGAGTGAGGTATACATATGTTTATTGATAGAGCAAAAATCATCGTTGTTTCCGGTGCCGGCGGAGACGGTATGGTTTCCTTCCGCCGGGAAAAATATGTTCCCCGGGGCGGCCCCAGCGGCGGGGACGGCGGTAAAGGCGGTTCTGTGATTATCCGGGCTGACGGCAGTCTGAATACACTGATTAATTTCCGGCGTCACCGGAAGTTTGCGGCCAAAGCCGGTGCCAATGGCGGGGCAAAGGAAATGTTCGGCAAGAACGGGGAAGATGTTCTTGTAGACGTGCCGCTGGGCACTATGGTGTATGATGACCGCACCGGAGAGCTTTTGGCAGATATGACCCAGGATGGGCAGCAGGTTACGGTGGTGAAAGGCGGCCATGGGGGCAGAGGCAATTCCCACTTCGCCACGTCCGCTGTCCGCGCTCCTACCTATGCGGAGAAGGGGGAACCGGGAGAAGAAAAAATTATCCGCCTTGAGCTGAAGATTCTGGCGGATGTGGGACTTCTTGGCTTTCCGTCTGTAGGCAAGTCCAGTCTCCTTCGTAAAGTGTCCGGTGCCAGACCGGAAGTGGCGGCTTACCATTTCACCACATTGACCCCGGTACTTGGCGTTGTGAGCCTGGATGCAGAACGCAGCTTCGTTATGGCCGATATTCCCGGACTTATCGAAGGTGCCAGCCAGGGCACGGGTCTGGGAGACGAATTCCTGCGTCATGTGGAACGGACCAAAGTCCTGATTCACGTGCTGGATGCAGCAGGCAGTGAAGGCCGGGATCCTATCAATGATTTCCACATTATTAATAATGAACTGGAACTTTACAGTCCGGAACTTGTTAAAAAGAAACAGATTGTTGCAGCCAATAAGACCGATCTGATTGATGATCCTTCCAAACTGGAAGCCCTTCGGAAGGAAATCGAAGGGGAAGGATATCTCTTTTTCCCCATCTGTACTCTTACAGGAGAAGGGCTGAAGCCTCTTCTGGAAGCAGCCTGGAAGATCCTGCAGGAAGTACCGGATGTAACTTTTGAAAATCCGGAAAAGGCCATTGTCTATGAAGTGCCTAAGGACGAATTCCTGATTGAAAAGAAGGATGACGTTTTTTATGTAAAGGGAAAACGGGTGGAGAAACTGGTAGGCATGACCAATTTTGAAGACTATGTGTCCATGCGCCGTTTTGAAAGGGCCTGGCGTTTTATGGGCCTTGACAAGCTTCTCAAAAAGGAAGGAATTCAAGAAGGGGACACCGTGAATCTGTATGGTGTTGAATTTACCTATGCCGACAGCAGGGATGCTTCGGAAGATGAAGATAAGTAAGGGAGATATGTATGCTGACAGGTAAGCAGAAGCAGTATTTAAAAAGTGAAGCGGTGAATCTTCCCGCCTATGTACAGATTGGAAAGGAAGGAATGACCTCTGCTGTGATTCAAAGCGTGGAGGATGTACTTCTGGCCCGTGAACTTGTTAAAGTGAAGATTAACCAGAATTCTGATGAAGATATCCGTGATACCGCAGGAATTCTTGCAGAGAAACTGGATTGTGAAATCGTGCAGATTATCGGACGGAACTGCATCCTTTTCAAACAGAAGGAAAAGAAGTCCCACTATGAGCTCCCCTGATACCCTGTGCCGTAAGGCGATTCCCCGGATGAAGCGTATCGTGGTCAAGGTGGGGACCAGTTCTCTGACCTATGATAACGGCAAAATCAATCTTCGGTTCCTTGACCATCTGGCAAGGCAGATTTCTGATTTAAAGAACAGGGGACTGCAGGTTATTCTTGTCACATCCGGTGCCATCGGCATAGGCTTTCCTGAACTGGGCTTTAAGGAAAAACCGGCCTATCTTCCCTATAAGCAGGCGTCCGCTGCTGTAGGCCAGGGGATATTAATGAATATCTATGAGCATTTATTCCGTGAATACGGTCATGTAGTAGGGCAGCTCCTCTTTACTAAAGGGGATGCGGTGAATTCCAAACGTTATCTTCATATGCATGGCACCCTCCTGTCCCTTCTGGAACTGGGAGCAGTTCCTATCATCAATGAAAATGATGCTGTGACTGCCGATGAAATCAAGATTGGGGACAATGATACCCTTTCTGCCATTGTGGCCAGTATAGCGGAAGCGGATCTGCTCATCATCCTGTCGGATATCGACGGACTTTATGATTCAGATCCTAGAAAGAATAAAAACGCCTGCCTTATTCACGAAGTGCCCGTTTTCACCCGTGATATTTTCCGCATGGCCGGCGGTGCCGGTACGTCCCAGGGAACTGGCGGCATGTATACTAAAATACAGGCTGCGGAAATCTGTGTCCATTCCGGCATAGATATGGTCATTGCCAAAAGTACCATACCGGAAGTGCTTGAGCGGATTATGGACGGCGAGAATATCGGAACCTTTTTCAAAGGGGAAAATGTACATCCCCAGCTGAAGAAAAGAGATATTATCATCGGGACTGCAGTCAAAGGAAAGATTCTTGTGGATGAAGGATGCCGCCGGGCTCTTTTAACGAAAGGCTCCAGCCTGCTCCCTGTCGGAATTATCGGTACGGAAGGCCGTTTCTCTGAAGGAGATACGGTGGCTGTCTACTGTCAAAACGACGAAGTTGCCCGGGGAATCACCCATTACAGCAGCGAAGACATTGGGCTGATAAAGGGGCTTCACACAGAGCAGCTGAAGGAAGGGCTGGGCATGGAACCTCCCTATGATACGGTGATTCACAGGGACAATCTTCTGGTGATGAAGTAACCATGAAATTTTCTGAAAAAGCCAGATGGCTTGTTTATTATTACACGAAGCATCCCAAAGGACGTTTTGAGCTGTCCCATATACTGGAGCTCCTTGGATTTCTTCTGGTATGCATCATGATTTCGGAAGCGGTGTTATACATATGGTTAAACGGATAGGCTTGTTCGGCGGTTCTTTCAACCCCATCCATATCGGTCATCTGGTGATTGCAGAAGCTGCATGGCAGGAGTTCGGACTGGAAAAAGTCATCTTTATTCCCTCCGCTGACACGCCCCATAAGGATATGCATCATATTGATAAATTTGACCGGTACAACATGGTAAAGGAAGCGATAAAGGATAATCCCCGCTTTTCAATATCTCCGGTTGAACGTGACCGCAGCGGCCCATCCTATACCGTAGACACTATCCATATCCTGAAGGAAGAGCTTGGATCATCCTATGAATTTTATTTCATCTGCGGTACCGATGCTCTGGCAGACCTTCCTACCTGGAAGTACAACCGGGAGCTGCTTTCCTGTTGCCATTTCATCTGCGCCAGCCGGCCGGGAAATGAAGAAAAGCTTCGTCAGTCCGTTGACTACTTCGGGAAACTGGGAGAAGAGAAAATCCACTTCCTCCTTACGCCGGAACTGGATATTTCATCTACCATACTGAGAAACCTTCTGGAACATCATAAATCTGTCCGTTATTTTATACCGGACAGTGTCATTTCTTTTATTGAGTCACATCATCTCTATGAAGGACCAAATTATGGAGCTTAAAGATATACAAAAAGATTTGCAGGCTATTCTTTCCCCAAAACGCTTTCGCCACAGCAGGGGAGTAGCAGAAACGGCCAAACATCTGGCAGAAAAATACGGCGCTGATGCAAACAAGGCTTATGAAGCCGGATGGGTTCATGACTGCGCAAAGGAGCTTCCGCTGGTAGAAATGCAGCATATTGTACAGGAAGCCGGTATCAAAGCGGATGAGCAGCTGCTATCTAGTCGTGCTCTTCTTCACGGACCGGCAGGGAGCATCCTGGCAGAGACAAAATATGGTATTACCGACAGTGCTGTTCAAAGCGCTGTTTATTTCCACACCACCGGTCATCCGGATATGACGCTTCTTGAGAAGATCATTTTTCTGGCTGATTATATCGAACCATCCCGGGACTTCCCCGGCGTAGAAAAGCTTCGAAAACTAGCGGAAATTGACTTGGATGAAGCCCTGCTGGCTGCCTATGACTCTACCATTTCCCACCTGCTTGACCAGAAAGCCTATATTTATGATTTAACTTTTATGGGACGGAATGATTTAATTCTGAAGCTGAAAGAGAAGACGAATGAAAACAAATAAACGTGGTAAATTGAAAGTTAAGAAATTAATCCTCTTCCTGATTTTGTCTCTGGCAGCTGCTGTGATTTTGATTATGGGTATCTGCAAAGGTGTTTCTTACGCCCTTGGAAAGATAGATGGCGAGAATACCCCCATTTCCTACTACCTTCTCATCGGTACTGACAGGGAATCGGGAAGTGAAGCTGATGCTATCCTGCTGACTGCCTGGAACAGGCAGGACAGGGAAGTGACATTGATTTCCATCCCTCCCAATACAAAATTGGCCCGCCAGGAAAAGAAAAATCAGTTAATTCGTACGACCTTTACCGAAGGGGGCTCAGAGGAAACGAAGAGCGCCGTGGAAAATCTTCTTCATCTTCGAATCGACAAATATGCGGTGTTTGATTATTCCAATTTCAAAGAGTACCTGAATCAAATGGGCGGCGCCGATCTTTATGTGGAGAAGACCATGGATCATCAGGACAGGGAAGGGGAGACGGATATTCGCATCCGACAGGGATACCAGAGCCTGGATGGAGAAAATGCTCTTGGCTACGTACGGTATCTGGATTCAAAAAACGGGGAAATTGACCGAATCCAGCGTCAGGAACGGCTGATGAAGACCATGATTCATACAGTGAAGAATCATATGGCTTTGTATAACTGGTTCTTTTTCCACCATTACTGGACCGCGGAGGAAACAAATATTACCAATGGGGAAGCTGCTTCACTGGCCTATACATTGACTTCCTACCCGGAAGAAAATTTCCGCTTCTCCATTCTTCCCGGTGAAACACAGAAAATTAATAAAGTAGATACCTGGGTTGTTAATCCGGTGGAAGTGCAGAAAACCCTTGCTCAAACTATTGGATCCGACAATCAGTGATTATAAATGTTATAAAGGAGTTAATTTATGGAAAAAAATATTGAAATCATCTGTAAAGCATTATCATCTAAGAAAAGCGTACTCATCCGTGTATTAAATGTTCGTGGATTAACCAGTATTGCCGATGATTTTATTCTGGCTACCACCAGAAACAAAAAACAGGCCCAGGCAGCAGCCGATGAGGTGGAAGAAAAGGCTGCAGAAATTGGTCTTCGCCCCCTTCGCCGGGAGGGATACCAGGAAGGCGACTGGGTTCTCCTGGATTTCGGCGATATTATTGTTCACATTTTCACCGATGAAGAAAGACGGCGCTATGATTTTGACACCCTTTGGAAAGAAGCAGCGGTAGAGGAATATCATGAAACCGGGGATGAAGATGAATAAAGAAGATGAATCCGGTCTGGGGCCCATGCACCTTCGGGAAAATTCCCTGGCAGAGCTTTCCGTAAACAGAGTAACCGAACTGGGCGCTTTTCTTGACGCCGGTACAGGGAACACATCTGATGATATCCTTCTACACCGGGGCCAGCAGACAAGGCCGGTAAAGGAAGGTGAAAGAGTCCAGGTATTTCTTTATCACGACCCGCACCACCGCCTGACTGCCAGCATGCGGCTGCCACAGATACCGGTAGGAGGCATCGGATACGCTCCTGTCATGCTGACTACCCGTTTCGGTGCATTTATCGATGTGGGCACAGAAAGAGGCATCTTCCTGCCCTTCTCCCAAATGGAAGAAAGGGTAGAAGAAGGCCAGACCGTCTGGGTTAAAATGTATGTAGATAAGACCGGGAGGCTGGCAGTAACCATGAAAGTGGAGGAAGATATCCGAAAAATTGTCCTCCCCGCTGCAGGAATCAAAGTGGGGGATATGGTATCCGGTACCGTTTACAACAAAACAAAAGAAGGAATTTTCCTTATTACCCGCCAGCGCTGGATTGCATTCCTCCACAGGGATGAAGTGAACAGACCGATTCATATGGGTGATGAAGTGGAAGGAAGGGTGGCCTATATCCGAAAAGACGGGCATTTGAACATTTCTCTCCGCCCACAGAAAGAGAAATCCATGGAAGGGGACATGCAGATGCTCATTGAGTATATGACCCGCCACCAGGGAACCCTTCCCTTCACAGACCAGTCTGATCCTGCTCTTATTAAAGCATCCCTTGGCATCAGCAAATCCGCCTTCAAAAGGGCAGTGGGCCATCTTCTCAAGTTGAAAAAGATTTCCATGAAAGAAGGGAAAATTACTCTTCTCTAAGAAATCCTGATGTGACAGATTCATATGTTGTGAAATTAAAAAAGCAGGAATCATTCGGTTCCTGCTTTTTAGATTTCATAAAATATGCTGGGTTAAAAATGGCGATAAAGGCCGATTACTTTTCCACGGATAGTTACATTCTTGGAGATAATAGGCTGATAGGCATCATTTTCAGGCTGCAGACGGATATGGTCATCTTCCTTATAGAAACGTTTCACCGTAGCATCATCATTTCCCACCAGAGCCACTACAATATCTCCATCCTGAGCATGATCCTGTTCCGATACAATAAGGTAATCCCCTTCCTGGATACCTGCATTAATCATGCTGTCGCCGCGAACTACCAGAATAAAGCAGCTGTTGTCACTGCCTACCATTTCAGCAGGCAGGGGGAAGACCGACTCCAGATGTTCATCTGCCACCAGCGGCTCACCTGCACGGACTGCACCTACCAGAGGCATGGGGATCATCTTCTTGTGGCGCCAGGACATATCTCCAACCACCTCAATGGCCCTGGAGCTGGCAGGATCTCTTTTAATGACTCCCAGCTCTTCCAGTCTGGACAGATAGCCGTGTACAGTGGAAGTGGAACGAAGATTTACAGCAGTGCAGATTTCACGAACTGTAGGGGGAAAACCATCTTCGTAAATCTTTTGACGGATAAACTCCAGAATGCTCTTTTCTCGGCTTGTTAATTCTCTGTTTTTGCCTAATCTCTTTGCTGCCATTTTTCAGTTCCTTCCTATTGATAAAATGATGAATATGCAAATGTATCATATTTTCCTATATATTCAAAGCTACAATAACCTGCACTTATTATACAGGAAAATGAGAATAAAATCAAACAGAAGTTCATAGAATAAATTTACGCATGCCATTTTATACTAAGAACATATAGTCCCTTATAATTAAAAAAGTCTAATCCTCTGTTCTATTGTGCGAAACTATGTTTTGTATTATCATGTATTCAGAAACGATGTTCTGAGAATAACGGTTTTCCAAAATACAGTTCTCAAGAATACAAGTTTGATAGGATATCACATAATGGGGAGGGAACTGCCATGAAAAAAATAATTTTTCTATTTATCGCTTCGGTGATCCTTTGCGGATGGGGAGTGAATGCTTCCGTTGCTGGCGACTCTGTGCAATATGAAGTGGTGACAGTAGATGAGAATGATACCTTATGGGATATTGCAGCCCGAAGGATTGATAATACAAAGGATATTCGAAAGGCGGTATACCGGATTGAACAGTTTAATCATATTTCAAATCCGGGTGCCTTGGAGCCGGGTATGACAATCAAGATTCCTGTTAATTTGGATTAGCAAAAGCAAACGTCCATTCTTATGACCTATAAATTTGTCAAAAGAATGGACGTTTGCTTTTTGCTATATTGCTGAATTGAATAGATGAACAGAAATATGATGATTCTTAAGAAAACATACCAAATGTTTGGCAGATATCCATAACGTAGCCCTGTTATCATTGGGATGTATACCAATGCGGCAGGAACCATCCAGAAAGGATTGATCCAGATAGAAAATAACCTGGCGGCTTTCATCATCCAGGAGACCGAAGGGGGTGACAGAACCTGGGGGCAGATGCAGGAACCTGTGCAAATCTTCAGCAGAAGCCATAGAAAGGCGACGGGTGCCCTGTTCTTTACTGAATAACTAACTACAAATCAAGCCGGCTTCTGCCGCGGACAGTAATAAGATAATAATGTTTCTTCTTATCATCTCTCACAAAAAGATTTTAGCATCATCCTCCGGATAGGGAAGAGGTACTTCGGATAACTGCTCCATGGTATATTCTGCCTTGTGCTCTGTGATTTCATAGGGAATATGATATTGCTCAAGAAGAGCCAGAATTTCCTCTTTCCCGACCATCATGCTTTTACTCCTGTGAATTTTCTAACAATGATTGCAAATAAGTCACGGAACAAAAATTCTTTTGGTAAGAAACCTGGTCAAAAGAATCTTTGTTCTTACCATACTATGTATGGTTAAACATCTTGTCAATCGGGTTATTAGTAAACAGATCGGCCTCATTAATATAGCGGCGTACCATTTCCACAGAACGATGGCGGGTCTGCTTCATAATGAGTCTTTCTTCAACTCCATGGAGAGCCGCATAGGTAGCAAACCCATGGCGCAGGCTGTGGGCTCCGTAGAACTCAGGATTGAGCCCTATGGATGCCACATATTTTTTAACAATGAGATTGATACTTTTATCACTGAGCCGACGGGAAGAAACCTGACCATTCTTTAAAAAGCTTCTGAAAAGGGGACCTGATGTAATATGAGCACAAGTCAGCCACTCCTGCAGCGCATGAATACAGTCTATGGATGTATGGGAAAGATAGGGGATACCTATCTGCTGTCCTGCTGATAACTGATCTGTTTTGGAATGCTGTATAGTTACCACAATGCCCTGAGGATATTTCCTGATATCTTCTACATTCAGCCCGGCAAGCTCACTGCGCCGGAAAGCTCCCATGAATCCTAGCAGAAGGACTGCTCTGTCACGCAGCCCGGGAAGCGTTGTCAAATCCATTCGGCCTATGATTTCTTCCAGCTCTTCCCAATAAATAGGAGTCTTTCCCTTCTGCAGGGTTCCCTTGAGACGGGTAAGACCAATGAGCGCTTCCTTTACTATCCAGGCTTTACACGGATTTTCCACCGGCTCGCCGGATGCATTATAATTTTCCGAAATAGCGCTGATTCTTCTCCGAATGGTGGCAGCCTTTGCATAATCAGCCAGATCATTGATATAATTGACAATAGTTTCAGGTGCTGCAGGATAAGAACTCTTGTGATGATATCGGCACCAGTCACAGAAATCATTCCAGTCCGATTCATAAGCGTCAATGGTATGTTCCGCTTTAGTCACAGCCAGAGAATTGATACTCTTATCTGAAAGTCCTTCAGTCTGTGCATTCCTGCTGAAATCTCGAAGAAAAAAGTGATTATCCATTTTTCACTCCCATGTATACAGAATCTCTACTGGTTCATCAATCTGTGATTTCCTTTTGATACTGTAAAAACCTATAGTCTATTATACTATACCAGCCATTTGATAAATAGGTTCCGATAACATTAAATTATCGGAACCTATTTATATTCTCAAAAACGTTATTTTCTATGTGAGCCACAAGATTAGATACTTACAGACATCTTTATCTAACATCCCCAGATGATGACCATTCGGTCATTCTCATTATAACTCTTTTTCAATAAAAAAATGGTGGCAAAAATGGTGGCAAAAGGTGTAAAGCAGCCATGGACAGGCATATAATGCTGGGGATTCCAGTAAATCTCTGCAACGCTTACGGGCAGGTCGGACTCCAGGCGGCTGACTAATTTTTTGACATCGAACTGGTCCAGATGGCCCGGAATCTAGGGAAGCACTGATTAATTCATAGAGTCTGCTTCTATAAGAATTTTTATGCACTGCTTCGTCATGGGACTCCTTAAATAGCTCGCTATTCGCGTCATCCCATTCCTTGCATTGTATAAAAAACCAAGAATAAAAGCAGACAGTGATTTAAGCAGCGCTTCCCTAGAATCTCCATCTCCCGTCCATTCCTACAGACCACCCGGTTTCTTTGAAAATTTCTTCCATGGATTCTCCAGTGAATTGAGGATCTTCCTTCCTCCCGGGGACGAATCCCTTTTGAATAAGCTTGCCACCAGATTGATAATTGAAGCTGCCAAACTGATTATCTCTGTGGCCAAGCTTATTTTTCTTTATCCATTCTCATGTTTCTTACCTGTTTATACTATAACTGATTTAGATTATAAAGTTAGGTGAAAATTATTAATTTCTTCTGACTGCTTACGAAACAGCTATTAATCTGCTCTCCGAGTATGAGCCAATCGGGCTTCTCTCAAGAAACAAAAGAGATGGTCTTTTCTATTTAATAAAAAACCCAAGATACCGATTTCCATAAAGAATCAATATCCTGAGTTTTTTACTTACTCATAAGAATGAAAACCTTTTATTTCTTTGTGAAGGCGTAGAGTTTTTCTGTGACTCTCTTAACTTCTGCATCCATTCTTTCTGTATCAATGGTGAGGAGTTCTTTGTGTTCCATCACCGGTTTGCCGTTGATAATGACGGTGTCCACGTCCATGGAGTTGCCTGCATAAACGGCAAGGGATACGCTGTCAAATCTGGGTTTCCAGTGGAAGCCGCTTCTGTCTACCAGGATGATATCAGCCAGATATCCTTCTTTCAGTTCACCCAGGTTGTCGTAGCCCAGGCATTTAGCTCCGTCTCTGGTAGCCATGTCTACCGCTTCTTTAGCAGTAATGGCGAAGGGATCGTAATTGGCTGCCTTGTGGATGAGGGCGGTGAGGCGCATTTCGGCGAACATATCCAGCTTGTTGTTGGAGGAGGCGCCGTCGGTGCCGATGCCTACGGTAATGCCTGCTTTTCTCATTTTAGGAACAGGGGCAATGCCGCTGGCCAGTTTGAGGTTGGAAGCGGGGTTATGGGCCACGGCGATATGTTTTTCTTTCATGATACGGATATCGTCATCGGTCACATGAACGCAGTGGGCGGCCAGGGTAGGTCTTTCGAAGAGGCCCAGGGAGTCCATGAGGGCAATGGGCGTCATGTGGTATTCATTTTCGCAATTTTCCACTTCTCCCTTTGTTTCGGAAAGGTGGATGTGAATGGGCATATCGTATTTTTCTGCCACGTCTCGGACTTTCTTAATATAGTCAGGTGGGCAGGTATAGGGTGCATGGGGTCCCATCATAACTTTGAAGCGGCCGTCCCCTGCCCCGTTCCAGTTTTTATAGAGTTCTACGTTTTCGTCGATGCCCTTCTGGCCATTGGGGCCGATGCCCGCAAGGCCTCTGGCCAGGTTGCCGCGGATGCCGGCTTTGTCGGCGGCCTTGGCACAGGCGTCCATGAACATGTACATGTCGCAGAAGGAGGTGGTGCCGCCGCGAATCATTTCCGCAAAGGCAAGGGTACTGCCCCAGTAGACGATGTCATCATCCAGATGATCTTCAGCCGGCCAGATTTTATTCTGCAGCCAGTCCATGAGGGCCATATCATCAGCATAGCTCCTGAAGAGGGTCATGGCCACATGGGTATGGGTATTCACAAGGCCCGGCATGGCCAGCATATCATGACCTTCTACAATTTCATCGTAGTCTTCTTCTTTGGGGTGCTCAGGAAATTCTTTGATATATTTGTCTTCAATGGCTATATTCTTATGTTCGGTGACTTTCCCGTCCTGCATAAGACCGATGTTTTTAATCAGGATTTTCATAGGAACCTCCTTCAGTCAAGCCCAAGGTATTTTCTCTGGGCTTCGGTCAGGGTATCAATCCTATATCCCATGGAAGCCAGTTTGATGGAGGCGATTTCAGTATCCAGTTCATGGGGCAGGGTGTATACTTTTGCTTCCATCTCTTTACCGTGCTGCAGGAGGTAGCGGGCAGCCAGTGTCTGCATGGCAAAGGAAAGGTCCATGATTTCTGCCGGATGTCCGTCGCCGGCAGCCAGATTTACCAGACGGCCTTCTGCCATGAGGAATACGGTTTTGCCATTGGGAAGTACGTAACCTTCGATGTTCTTACGGGCTTCAAATTTCTTTGTGCAGATTCTTTCTAGGTCTTTGCGGCTGACTTCGCAGTCAAAATGACCGGCATTGGCGCAGATGGCACCGTCTTTCATTTTCATGAAATGACGTTCTGTAATAATGTCGATATCACCGGTGACGGTGAGGAAATAATCACCGTACTTGGCGGCTTCATCCATGGGCATCACTTCAAATCCGTCCATAACGGCTTCAATGGCTTTGATGGGATCCACTTCGGTAACGATGACATGAGCACCTAGTCCTTTGGCGCGCATGGAAACGCCCTTGCCGCACCAGCCGTAGCCTGCTACCACCACCGTTTTACCGGTGACGGTGAGGTTGGTGCTTCTGATAATGCCATCCCAAGCGGACTGACCGGTGCCGTAACGGTTATCAAAAAGATACTTGCAGTAGGAATCGTTTACCGCAATCATGGGGAACTGAAGCTCTTTGTTCTTTTCCAGAATCTTGAGGCGGTATACGCCGGTGGTTGTTTCTTCAGAGCCGCCGATGAGGTTCTTCCTTGCGTCTACCCTTGTAGTATGGAGAAGGTGTACCAGGTCTCCCCCATCGTCAATAATAATATCGGGCATATGGTCCAGGGCTTTGTTAAGGAACATGGTATATTCATCATCGCTGCAGCCATGCCATGCGTAAACGGTCACTCCGTTTTTCACAAGGGCTGCTGCAATGGGGTCCTGGGTGGAGAGCGGATTGCTGCCGGTGCAGATGACATTGGCACCGGATGCTTTCAGGGTCAGGGCCAGATAGGCTGTTTTAGCCTCCAGATGGATGGACATGACAATGGTTTTGCCTTTAAATACCTGGTCTTTAATAAATTCTTCCCGAAGGGCATTGAGAGCAGGCATGAATTTTGCTACCCAGCGAATACGCTGTTCTCCGTTATCAGCCAGGGAAATGTCACGAATCATAGATTCACTCATTAGTGTAAGCTCCTTTCGTATTCTTTTATTGCCACATCATAAGGAGGAGTAAGGACTCCTTTTTCCGTTATGATACCGGTAATCAGTGTATGGGGTGCCACATCAAAAGCTGGGTTAAACACGGGAATATCTTTTGGTGCGGTATAAACGCCTTTGATCTGCCTTACTTCTTCCGGATTTCTTTCTTCTATGCGGATTTCATCTCCGCTGGAAATGGAGAAGTCAAAGGTAGAAAAGGGGGCGGTGATATAAAAAGGGATATGGTGATAGGCACAGAGGACGGCAAGGCTGTAGGTCCCCACCTTGTTGGCAGCGTCTCCGTTGGCAGCAATGCGGTCAGCCCCTACAATGACGGCATCAATGTGCTTTTCTTTCATCACCCACCCTGCCATATTGTCGGAAATAAGGCAGCAGGGAATGTGATTCACCATCAGTTCCGTGCCGGTGAGGCGGGCGCCCTGCAGAAGGGGCCTTGTTTCGTCAGCATAGACTCTTTCAATCTGCCCTCTTTCATGGAGGCGGTAAATAACGCCAAAGGCTGTCCCTATGCCTGCAGTAGCCAGGGCACCTGTATTGCAGTGGGTCAGGATACGGAGGTTCTTCTTTCCTTTGAAAAGATCGGCACCGTGGTCAGCCATGCGGCTGCAGAGGATTTTATCTTCCTCTTCAATGGCCCTGGCCCTTTCGGTCAGGCCTTCCAGTTTATTTCCTTTGGGAAGGCTGTCCCAGGTGCGAATCATTTCATGAACTGCCCAGGAGAGATTCACCGCAGTGGGACGTGAGGAAATAAGTTCTCCTCCGGCGGACAGGAATGCTTCTTTCTGCTGTTCTTTCGGCACTGTCTTTTCGATTTCCTGATAAGCCAGCACCATGGCATAGGCAGCAGCCACTCCGATGGCAGGGGCGCCACGAACGGAGAGGCGGAAAATGGCCTTCCCCACTTCTCTGTAATCGGTACAGCGGATATAGGAGAGTTCATCCGGCAGTCTGGTTTGGTCAAGAAGTACCAGCGCTCCCCTCTCCCATTTCAGGGATACAAGTGGCTCACTCATAACAGATGGAATCCTCCAAAGTCTTTGGCCGCATGGTGGCAACTGCATTCCGTATCCGGATCATAGGTCTTGGAAAGGATAGTAATAATTTTCTTAAAGCTTTCTAGGTTATGATTCATGCAGTCCACCACTTCCATGTGGGAAAGGGGCTCTTTAGAAATACCGGCAGCAAAATTGGTGACCATGGAAATAGTGGAGTAGCAGATTTCCGCTTCCCTGGCCAAAACGCATTCCGGCAGGTTTGTCATGCCCACCACATCAGCCCCCCACTGGCGGTACGCTTTGATTTCAGCGGGAGTTTCAAAACGGGGCCCTTCGGTACAGATGTAAGTACCCTGGGGATGGAGGGGAATATGTTCCTGCTCTGCGGCCTTGATAATAGCTTTCCGCAGGGTTTCACAGTAGGGATGGGTCATATCCAGATGGGCCACACCGTAGTGCTCTCCATCGTAGAATGTGCTTTCCCTGGACTTGGTCATATCAATGAACTGGTCCACAAGAACCAGCTCGCCGGCTTTATAGTCGGGATTCAGGGAACCGACTGCGGTGGTAGATACCACCGCTTTGACATCCAGCATTTTCAGTGCATAAATGTTAGCACGATAATTGATCTTATGCGGCGGAATGGTATGATGTACACCGTGGCGGGCCAGGAAAATGATTTCCTTGTCTCCGAATTTTCCGGATTCATAGCTTGCTTTTCCATAGGGGGTTTCAATAATTTCGGAATGAAGATCAGTCAGGATACCGGGGTCATATACGCCGGTACCGCCGATAAAAGCCAGTTTACTCATTGTACATTTCCTCCCTTTTCGTTAAACCATTTTATCAAAGTTTCCCGGGAAATTTCATATTTCTTCCCGCAGTAATGGCATGCGATTTCTATGTGGTCATCTTCCAGAAGTCCCTGCTGTTCCATGAGAGGCAGGCCCTGGAGAGAATGTTTGATGCGGTCTTCTCCGCAGGTGCAGCGGAATGAAACGGGCGCCTCGCCAAGAAGGACATAGTTTTCCTTATGAAGGAGAGTGGAAAGAGCATCCTCTTTCCCTGATTCATCAAAGAGATTCCATTTCCTGTCTTTACCAAAGAGTTCACCAAAGAGCTTTTTATCTCCTTCCGGCATAAGCTGGGCAATAAAACCGGCCATACGGATGATTTTTCCTCCTTCATCCAGCAGAGATTCGATTTCCACATGGGATAGGGTCTGGTCGGAAGAATTGATGTAGTCGGACACGCAGAGAGCCGTATCGCCGTCAGGAAGGTCCACCGCTGAAACGTAGGGCATTTTCAGGAGAGAATACCGGGTAACAAAGAGCTTGCCCTTCCGGCTTACCCATTCCGCTTCTTTTTCGGGAGCATAGGGAACGGAACCGTCGTCGGGATGTTCGATAAATCCGCGGACGTACCTTCCTTCATAGGCATCGGCATGAATGGTACCAAGGGGAGAATTTGTCACCCACTTTAATGAAACGCCTTCGTGGTTTTTGAAATCCATGGCCAGAATGGCGCTGGCATTCAGCACTTTACCTAAAATCACTGCAGAAAGGGAAGAAAGATGATGAATTTCCTGGGCTTCCCGGGCAGCATCTGTAATATCGGCTACGGTAATACGGATGCCGTCGGTGCTCAGGTAGTGGTCAATCTGATTCATTACGCTCATACATGTGACTCCTGTTAAAATATAAATAAATTACTCTATTATTGTAACACTTCAAGGCCTTTGGTGCTTGACAATCTTTAAGAAACACGGTGGCTTTCCCACTAAAAAAGCGGCAGGACTGCCGCTTTTTCAATTATACTTTCAATGCGCTGATAGCTTCTCTCCTGTTCTCCTTGCCAAAGACGGAAGATCCGGCCACAAGGATTGCTACGCCTGCTTTTTTCAGAAGAGCTGCGTTATCCTTATTCACGCCGCCATCCACTTCAATGGGAATGGACAGTCCCTTTTCCTTTATCATAGCCGAGAGGGCTGCAATTTTATCCAAGGAATAGGGAATAAACTTCTGCCCGCCGAATCCGGGGTTCACAGACATAATGAGAACGAAATCAAGAAGCGGGAGTACCTGGTCTATGGTGGTTAAAGAGGTGCCAGGATTCAGGGCGATGCCTGCCTTGATGCCTCTGTCCTTAATATTATGAATCATGCGGTCCAGATGGGGCACAGCTTCTACATGGAAGGAGACCATGTGGGCATGGCAGGCTTCCAATCCATCCAGATAAGCTTCAGGATGGTATGTCATAAGATGGACATCGAAGGGAAGATGGGTGCGCTTACGCAAAGACTGAATGACCGGTACGCCAAAGGAAAGATTGGGCACGAAATGCCCGTCCATCACATCCAGATGGACCAGGTCGGCACCGCCTTCTTCAATATCCTTCAGCTCACAGGCCAGATTGGAAAAATCAGCAGCCAGCACAGATGGAGCAATTTTCATCATTTACCTCCTGAAACCATTTTTCAATTCATCCAGCAGATGGATATAGGAATCGTACCGGGCCTGCTGGATATGACCTTCCTCCACTGCCTTTCTTACGGCGCAGTCCGGTTCTTTATGGTGCATGCAGTTATTGAAACGGCATGATGTCAGATAAGGACGGAAATCCCGGAAAAGCCAGGCAAGATTGTCCGGTTCTATAGAGATGAGATCCAAATAGGTATAGCCCGGCGTATCCATCAGGAAGGTATGGTCCTTCCATTCTATCAGTTCTGCATGGCGGGTGGTATTTTTCCCCCGTCCCGTATGGCGGCTTACTTCGCCGGACAGGAAATGGGATTTCCCCAGAATGCGGTTCAGAAGACTTGATTTCCCTACGCCGGACGGGCCGGAAAATGCAATCACCGGTCCGTGAAGGGCGCTTAGCAGCTCTTCGTATCCTTCATCATGAAGAAGGGAAAGGGCAAAGGAGGCATATCCTGCCTTTTGGTAATAAGCGGCTGCCTTTTGAGCCCCCTCTTCATCCAGGTCTGCCTTGTTAATCACAAGAAGTGGTTCAATCCCTGCTGCTTCCGCCAGTACCACCATCTTATCCAGAAGGAAGAAATTCAAATCGGGAGTGCAGATAGCAGATACCAGAACAAGCTGGTCAATATTGGCTGATGGCGGGCGGTGAAGTTCATTCCTGCGTGGATACACATGGGTTATGACAGCTTCACTGCCCTTCCCTGTTTCAAAGTCCACATAGTCCCCTACCAGGATATCGGTTTTCCTTTTCAGCCTGCCTCGGGAACGGCAGAGGGAAAGGCTCCCTTCCTCTCCGGAGATGGTAAAGTAACCATTCTGGTTCTTAAGAATCATTCCCTTCATGGTTACAGCTCCCGGTCCTGTACCACGGAACCGTCGATGACTACCTGTACATGCACGCTGCCAGTGCCGGAAACATCCTTGCTTACCGTGCTTCCAGGAGCTGCTTTGCCGCTGTAGGCCGTATGCTTTCCATTATCGTCGGTGACATAGATTTCCACCTGCCGTGCATTACCGCCTTTAGGAATGGAGATATTCACAGTGCCGGTCTTTGTCTGGGCCGGGGCTTTCTTCTTTCCGATGGTAAGGTTGACCACGCTGGAGGAGGTGGATTCTCCGCCTGCCGGATCCTGGGAAAGGATGACAGCGTTGCTGTCGTCGGCAGAGACGCCATCGGATGCAGTGATGGTACCTACGGACAGTTTCATGGAAAGAAGGGTGTTTCTGGCATCGGAGAGAGACATGCCCACCACATTGGGCACATGAACCTTCTGCTTCATATTGATGACGATATTGACTCTGGTGCCCTTGGTTGCTTTTGCTCCTGATTCAGGGCTCTGGGAAATAATCACATCAGAAGGTTTATCCGGATCATTTCCATTTTCCACGGCCCCCAGGGTGAGGCCCATCTTATCCAGCCTTTCCTTGGCCTGCTCCAAAGTCAGCCCTTTCAGATCCGGAATCAGCATGGCGGAACCGCCCTTGCTGACCGTCAAATGGATGATGCGTCTTGCTTTTACATTGGTTCCGGCGGCAGGCGTCTGGGAAATGACCTGCCCTGCCGGCACATCGTCGCTGGCGATTTCATCTACCGATACTTTCAAATCCAGTTTCTTTAACGTAGTTTCCGCGACTTCCACCGGTTTTCCTACCACATTAGGTACTGAAATATTTTCGCTGCTCCAGAAATTGCCGAAGCTGAAGAAGGCCCAGGCAAAGCAGAGGACAAAAAGAACGGCCATGCCGATCCAGATATATTTCTGGGGCAGATTGGTAATCAGCCTTGTGAGTTTTGATTCTTTCTGCACCTTATGGCCGCGAACCGCTTTCTGGGGAATGGGCCTGGTCATGGCGGTAAAGTCATGGGACGCCGGTTTATAAATGGTGGTGGTAAATCCCTGCGCGATTTTGAGCTCGGAAATAAAATCGGATACCGTATCATACCGTTTGTCCGGGTCTTTCTGCAGCGCAGTCAAGAGGCATTCTTCCAGCATGGGAGAAATGGCGGGGTTGTACTTGGTGGGTCTGGGGATATCTCCCTGCATATGCTGCAGGGCAATGCTGACAGCCGTTTCTCCTTCAAAAGGAAGGTGGTGGGTCAGCATTTCATAGAGCACGATACCTAGAGAATAAATATCTGTTTTGGCTGTGATTTTATCCCCTGCCGCCTGTTCCGGCGAAAGGTAATGAACGGACCCCAGTATGGATTCCTTGTCGATAACGGTGGATGAATTAATGGCTCTGGCAATGCCAAAATCGGTTACCTTTACTTTGCCGTTCCTTGTGAGGAGCACATTGTGAGGTTTGATGTCGCAGTGAATAATGCCATTGGCATGGGCTTCTTCCAGGGCATAGCCGATTTCAATGGCAATGCGGACAGCTGTGTCAATGGGGATGTTCGGGTGGTTCTGGATATACTGCTTCAGGGTCTCCCCTTCCACATATTCCATGACGATATAGTGGACATCGCTGTCGCAGCCCACGTCGTAGATACCCACAATATTTGGATGGGACAGTTTGCCCGCGGACTGGGCTTCATGGCGGAAGCGGATGATGAAATCGTTGTCCTCCGCAAAACTGCTGTGCAGAATTTTGACTGCCACAATCCTGTCAAGAAGGATATCCCTGGCCTTGTATACATCAGCCATTCCGCCTGAACCGATTTTTTCCATCAGTTCATAACGATCATCTAGAATCTTACCAGTCATATTTCACTCCACTCAGTTCCAATATTGAATCAATATAAAAGAAGCATTATCCTTCGCTCCCGCTTCATAGACCTTGTCCATGATATGGCGGCCCAGTTCTTTCAATTCTTCTTTTGTTTTTCTGGGACTGGAAGCAATGAGACTTTCCAGATCACAATCCTCCACCATGCCTGATACCCCGTCACTGCAGAGAAGGAGGAAGGTGCCGTCTTTCAAGTCAAAAGATCCAGTATCTACTTCAAGGATTTCGCCGATGCCCACGGCCCTTGTAATTTCATTTTTTCTGGGATGGACTCGCATTTCTTCCCGGGACAGTTTTCCTTCATTCACCAGTTCCATAACAAAGGAATGGTCCGTGGTAATCTGCTCCAGCCTGCCATCCTGGAAACGGTATAGGCGGCTGTCTCCTACATGAGCCCAAAGGACCCTGCCTTCGGAAAGAGCGGCTGCAGCCAGGGTGGTGCCCATGGATTTCCATTCCGGATGGTCTTTTTTCTCATTCAGAATGGCCCGGTTGGCAGCATAAAATGCTTCTTTCAGACTTTCCTCTGAAAAAGCAGGCTCCAGGGAAGCACTGAAAAAATGGCCCACACTCTCCACTGCCAGCGTGCCGGCAATCTGGCCTCCGTCATAGCCGCCCATTCCATCAGCAAGGATGTACAGGTTTTCCACCGACAGATTGATGGCATCTTCATTTGCCTTTCTCACAAGGCCTCTTTCCGATTCTCCGTAAGTTAGTATCATCTAAGTCTTTTCCTATCAAGAAGCAACCTCAGCCCGAAAATGGAAATACGGGCATGATAAACCGTAACTTATCCAATTAATTTAATACTAACATCATCGGCGGTGATAGTCAATTTTCTCATCCCTTAAGAGGCCTGTTTTTGAGGAAAAAGTGGGAATCATCCCCTTAAAAAGAAGACAATTTCCAGACTGTGCCCCAAAAATGAAGAAAAAATGATAAAAAAGAAAAGTGGAAGGAAAATTACCGGTCAGAAAGATAGCGGCGTTTCAGCTGCCCGCAGGCAGCCTGGATTTCATCGCCCATCTGCCTTCTGACGGTGACGCTCTTCCCGTGTTTCTCAAGGACAGATACAAATCGACGGATTTCATCCATTTCCGGCGGATAGAGTTTGATATGTTCCGTGCCATTGATAGGAATCAGGTTGAAATGGCAGTTCATCTTTCCCGTGAGGCGGCAGAGCTCTTCCGCATTTTCAGGGGAAGCATTGATGTCTTTGATAAGGATATATTCAAAGGTCACTCTTCGACCTGTGGTCTTGAAATAGTAATGGGAAGCCTTCACCACATCTTCAATTTTGAAATTATGGCTCACCGGAAGGATCCGGTTGCGGATTTCATCATTAGGTGCATGAAGGGAAATGGCCAGGGTGATTGGCAGATGCTCATCAGCCAGACGATAGATCTGGGGAACAATGCCGCAGGTGGAAAGCGTAATATTCCGCAGGCTGATGTTCAAAAGTCCGCTGTCACCGGCAAGGCGGATGAATCGAAGCACTTCCTCGTAATTGGTGAGAGGTTCGCCGGATCCCATGAGCACAATGGAGTGGATAGGTGCATCCAGTTTTTCCTTGAATGCATAGACCTGGGCCAGCATTTCTGAAGCTGTCAGATTTCTCTCCAGCCCTTTTCTGGTGGATGCACAGAAAATGCAGCCCATGGCACAGCCCACCTGGGTAGAAATGCAGATAGAATTGCCATACACATGGTGCATGCAAACTGTTTCGATGAGGGAACCATCGGATAGCTTCAGGAGCATCTTCGTAGTATCTCCGTCATTGGAGGTAAGGGTGCTCATGATTTCCGGCTTGTAAAGCACTGCTTTTTCTTTGAGCACATCACGCATGGCGCCGGGGAGCTGTTTCATTTCGGAGAAATCATAGATATAGCGGCGATACAGGTAATCCTGCAGCTGCTTGGCCCGAAATTTAGGAAATCCCATGGACACTACCCATTCTTCCATTTCAGGGAGGGTGTGTCCCCAGATATTAAAAGGCATATTGACTCCTTCTCAACAGAATGACTGCTTCTGCAGTCTGGCAACGAAGAAACCATCGCTTTGAAGTTCATAGGGCAGGATGGTCATCATTCCCTCTTTGGATGACTTTCCCTCATATAAGGTAAAGTCAACAGGTTTGAACTCCCGATGGCATGCAAGAAAACGGCGCACCATATCTTCATTTTCCGCCAGATTCAGGGTACAGGTGCTGTAGACCAGTGTGCCCCCCTTCTTCACGTAGGAAGCAGCACAGGAGAGAAGATTTTCCTGCAGAGGCGGAAAGTCATTCAAATCTTCTTCCTTTCTGTGCCAGCGGATTTCCGGCTTATGGGAAAGGACACCCAGGCCGGAGCAGGGCGCGTCCAGAAGGACTTTATCGTACTTCCCATAGAGGGCGGGAAATGGCTTGGAAGAATCCCGGGCCCCTGCATGGATGATGGAAATTCCAAGTTTTTTTGCATTATTTTTTATAAGAGAAATCTTATGGGGATACAGGTCCCAGGCATCAATACAGCCCCGGTTCTCCATAGTTTCAGCCATCTGGGTGGTCTTGCTGCCGGGCGCGGCGCACATATCAAGTACCATCTCCCCCGCCTTCGGAGAAAGCACCCTGGCAGGAATCATGGAGGACAGGGACTGCACATAGGCCAGGCCTGCCTCAGCCAATGGCCAGAAATCATGGGCGCCTTCCGTGATGATAAGGGCATCGTCCTGCCAGAGAGCAGGTTCTGCTTTTATTTTTTTCTCTGCAAGGAGGGACAGGAACTCCTCCCTGCTGTTTTTCAGGGTATTGACGCGCACCGTAAGCCGGGGCGTTTCATTCAATGATTTCATAATCCGGCAGGCTTCTTCTTCTCCATAGGCGGACTGCCATTTTCTTATCAGCCATTCCGGTTCATTCCAGTAAAGGGAATCGTAAAGCAGCGGATCTTCTTCCCGTGGAAACAGGGTAATTTCTTCTTTCTTTCTAAGGTATCCCCGAAGAAGGCCGTTAATAAAGCCCACATTCCCCCGGTGCGTGATTTTCTTGGCAATCTTGACGGTCTCATTCACCGCTGCCGATTCCGGAATGCGGGAGAGATAGAGGAGCTGGTAGAGACCCAGACAGAGAAGGATGCGGACAGAGGGGTGCATTTTCTTCAGGGAATAGCTGCTGAGACGGGAAATCACATAAAGAAGGTAATTGTATTTCCGAAGCACACCGTAGACAAGTTCCGTAAGAAGCCGGCTTTCCGGGCCGCTTAAGGAATATTCCCTCATCATATGCTGGAGGATCAGATTGGCATAGGCTTTCTTTTCCAGAATTTCATATAAGGCCTGATAAGCCAGTTTTCTGGCAGAAGGCACAGGTTTATCGGTCGAACGTATCATTCACTTTCACCTGATATCCATGAATAAAATCAGAGGATTTCATTTTCTTATGATTTTCCGGCTGAATTTCAGAAAGGACAAGGATTCCTTTCCCGCAGGCCACATGAATGAGGCCGTCTTCTACAGACACCACGGTACCCGGACAGCCGGCGCTCTCTTCTTCCTCCGGGAAGGCCTGGTGGATTTTGACCCGCTTTCCCCGGTAGAAAGTGTAGGTACCGGGATTGGGATGCATACCGCGGATGAGGCAGTCAATCCTATCCGCCGGAAGGGTCCAGTCGATATGGCCCATATCCTTCGTTATCTTTTCTGCGTAAGTAGCTTCTTCATGATTCTGGGGAACGGAACGGGAAAGTTTTTCCGGAAGGTCATCCATAACAGAAATCAGCTCATCTGCTCCAAGCTGTCCAAGGGCGTCAAAGAGTTCGCCGGCGTTCATGTGGGCTGGAATGTCCATTTTCCGGACAGAAACAATATTGCCGGTGTCCATGCCTTCATCCAGCTGCATAATGGTAACACCCGTCTCCTTTTCTCCATCAATAATGACCCGCTGGATAGGTGCGGCTCCCCTGTACTTGGGAAGGAGGGAGGCATGAACATTGATGGCGCCGTAGGTAGGAATCTCAAGCACCGCTTTGGGAAGGATTTTGCCGTAGGCAATGACGATAATGAGATCAGGCTTCAGTGCCCTGAGACGCGCCTGTTCTTCTTCGCTTTTCAAGCTTTCCGGCTGGTAGAGGGGAATCTCATGGGCCAGTGCAAAGGACTTGACCGGCGAGAAATTCACTTTCCTGCCCCTTCCGTTGATGCGGTCGGGCTGGCAGTAAATGGCACAGGGAGAATAGCCGTGGTTTACAAGAGCTTGCAGGGCGGGAACACCGAAATCAGGGGTACCCATGAAGACAATACGGTAGGAACTATTCATCGGTTTTCGGTCCTTTATGAAGAGAAATGGCTTTTTCAATGAAAAGAATGCCGTTCAAATGATCTGTTTCATGTTGGATGCAGCGGGCCAGGAGGCCGGATGCCTTCTTTGTCTTCTTCTTGCCGTGAATATCCTGGTACCGGATGATGACATGGGAATACCGTTTTACCTCGCCGAAGAATTCCGGAACAGAAAGGCATCCTTCCGTGTCCGTATCCATTTCATCACCATCCGGTTTCCATTCCGGATTGATATAGGCCTCAAAGCCCGATACCCCGTCATCTGCCACAAAAATGCGCTTGGAAACAGCAATCTGAGGGGCTGCAAGGCCTACGCCATTGGCTTCATAGAGCGTCTTTTTCATATCGTTCACAAGGAACTTCAAACTTTTATCAAAGGTTTCAACCGGCTGTGCTTTCATTTTTAAAATAGGATTTCCGGCGGTAATAATAGTACTCAAAACTTTTCCTTCTTTCTATAAAAATACATAAAGCGTGGTGCTTCACAGAGGAGGCACTGCTTTTATTTACAATGGATCTACATCTATAATTATATCATTTTCCTGAAACAGGGGCGCTCCCCTCATGGCACTTTTTAAGGTAGTGAGATTCTTTCCTTTGAGCAGGATGGAAATATAGTATAGGTTACGCACCCGCCTGATGGGCTCGCTGAAGGGAGGTGTAGACCGGACTTCTCCGGAAAGCTGGGGAATCACCTGCCTCAGCCATCGGTCAATCCGTCCTGCCTGGTCCTGCGCCTTTTTCTCATCTTCGTTGAAACAGGTGATTTTCATAAGTCTTGTAAAAGGCGGAAACTGGAGCATGCGGCGGTATGCGATCTCTTTCTGGTAAAAACTTTCATAATCCTGCCGGGCAGCACACTGAATCACGTAATGGGAAGGATTATAGGTCTGCAGGATGACTTCCCCCTGTTTTCTGCTCCGCCCTGCCCTTCCGGCGCACTGGGTAATGAGGTTGAAGGTCTGCTCTGCTGCCAGATAGGAAGGGATATTCAGGATGCTGTCGGCGGACAGGATCCCTACAGTCTGTACGCCGGGAATATCATGACCCTTGGCCACCATCTGGGTACCGAAAAGGATGTCAAATTTCCCCTTCCTGAAGTTATCCAGAATGTCTTTGGCACTGTTTTTCTTTCTTGTGCTGTCAAGGTCAAAACGCTGTATCCTCGCTTCCGGCAGGAAATGGTGCAGTTCCTCTTCAATCCGTTCTGTTCCGGCCCCCAGGTAAAGGATGCGGCTGCTGTGGCATTGGGGGCATTCCCGGGGAATGGGATGTACCGTTTCGCAGTAATGGCACTGAAGCCGGTTTGTTTCCTTATGGTAAACCAGGGAAACGTCGCAGTTGGGACATTTGAATACATGGCCGCAGGAGGAACACATAAGGGTGGTGGCAAAGCCCCGGCGGTTCAAAAGGAGAATGGCTTTATTCTTATCCTCCATGGTTTTATGAAGAAGGGATACCAGGGGTGCGGAAATGAGACCGCTGCCGTCGATAGGCGGCGTTTCTTTCAAATCGCACACATGAATCTGGGGAAGAGGTGTTTTAAAAACCCGTTCATTCATGGTGATAAGTCTGATTTTCTTTTCCTTTGCTGCATAATAGGTGGCAATGGAAGGCGTGGCTGCCCCAAGAACAATGGGACAGTGATAAATCACCGCCATCACCTTGGCTGCATCCCGGCCATTATATCTGGGGGTTTCCCCCTGCTTATAGGATGTATCGTATTCCTCATCCACCACAATGAGTTTCAGGTTTTGAAAAGGCATGAAAATGGCGGAACGGGAACCGATGACAATAGGGCTTTCTCCTCGCATGATACGCATGCGGTTGTTGTAGCGTTCTCCCTTGCTGAGGCCGCTGTGCATAAAGACCACCTTGTCGCCGAAAATAGAGGCAAAGTAGGACGTCATCTGGTGAGTCAGAGCGATTTCCGGCACGAGGATCAGGGCAGATCCTCCCTTCTCCAGGGCATGTCTGGCGGCACGGAGATAAACTTCGGTTTTACCGCTTCCCGTAACTCCTTTCAGAAGGAATCCTTCATAACTCTTTCGGTCAATGGAAGAACATATGGTATCCACGGCCTTCTGCTGCTCTTCTGTCAGCGTTTTTTCGCCCTTTTCCCCTTCATCGGATATAAGGGAGTAAGTGTCCTTCCTGCGATACACCGGATGACCATAACCGTTAAGATGGAATGCATGGATAAGGGCGCTGGAGAATCCTTCCCCTTTCAGTGCGTCTGCAGAAGCAGAACCATGAATCTTCAGATAATCGGCCAATGCTGCCTGTTTCCTGCTTCGGCGCCGCTCTTCATCGGTCATATCCCTGTCCAAAACAATCCACTTTTCCAAAGGCGCCTTGTGAGCAGCATCCACCGTTTCCTTCTTTATGAGATAGCCCTTTTTTACATAGTCTAAAAGAGCGTCTCCAAAGAGAAGGGCGGCGGGCTTTTCATCAATAGTTTCCACAGAACGGTCTACCAGACCGGCAATATCAGAGGAATCCTCTTCAATTTTTGACCATTCAAGCACATAGGCAATACGGGTGCGGACAGCTTTTTTATCTATATAAAACAGACGAAGGGCGTCAATGAGGGTACACATATAGTAGGAAGAAATCCACAGGGCTGTCTGAAGCATTTCATCCGTAAACCAGGGAAATGAATCTACAAGGGATTCAATAGGAAGAATTTTATAGGGAAGCTTTGACGTATCTTCCTCATGAACGGAAAGGATAATCCCCTCTTCCTTCCTTCTGGCAAAGTTGACCACACAACGAAAGCCGGGGCCCGCTTCCATCCCCTTGGGGATGCGGTAGGAAAAGGTACGGTTCAGATGCTTGGAGGGTCTGTTGATTAAAACTTCTGCGATGGATTCCGTCATAATGCTCCTCCCAATAAAAATGGACAGCCCGAAGGCTATCCATTATTTTATCATATTTCCTGCTTTTTACGAAATGAAGGAATTTTTCAGAGTCCTGCTTCTTTCTTGAGAACTTCCGCTTTGTCCGTGTGTTCCCAGGGCAGGTCAATGTCAGTTCTGCCGAAATGGCCATAGGCAGCGGTCTGTTTGTAAATCGGGCGGCGGAGGTTCAGCATGTCGATGATGCCTGCCGGACGGAGTTCGAAGTTTCTGCGAATCAGGTCCACAATCTTTTCATCATCAATTTTGCCGGTGCCGAAGGTGTCTACGAAAATGGAAACCGGTTCAGCCACGCCGATGGCATAGGCCAGTTCGATTTCACATCTGTCTGCAATGCCGGCAGCAACGATGTTCTTTGCCACATAACGGGCAGCATAGGCAGCACTGCGGTCAACCTTTGTGGGATCCTTGCCGGAGAAGCAGCCGCCGCCGTGACGGGCCATGCCGCCGTATGTATCGACGATAATCTTACGGCCGGTCAGACCTGCATCGCCCTGAGGACCGCCGATAACGAAACGGCCGGTGGGGTTGATGAGATACTTTGTATTTTCATCCAGGAATTTGGCCGGGATCGTTGCTTTGATGACCTTATTGATCATGTCTTCTTCAATCTGTTCATGGGTTACATCAGGATTGTGCTGGGCAGAAATAACCACTGTATCCACACGGACCGGTTTCCCGTCATCATATTCTACGGTAACCTGGGTCTTTCCATCAGGACGGAGGTAAGGAACTTCCCTGTCTTTTCTTACTTCAGCCAGACGGCGTGCCAGACGGTGAGCCAGTGCGATAGGCATGGGCAGGTATTCCGGTGTTTCATTGGATGCATAGCCGAACATCATGCCCTGGTCGCCGGCGCCGATATCGTATTTATCGGCCTTCTTTTCCTTAGCTTCCAGAGACTGGTTGACACCCATGGCAATATCGGGGGACTGTTCATCAATGGCCACATTGATGCCTACGCTTTCACCGTCAAAGCCGTAGCGGGCATCGGTGTAGCCGATATCATTAATCGTTTTGCGGATAACCTGGGGAATGGGCACATAGGCGCTGGTGGTAATTTCACCGAAAACATGCACCTGCCCTGTGGTTACAATGGTTTCGCAGGCTACACGGCCATTGGGATCCTGTTCCAGGATGGCATCGAGGATGGCATCGGAAATCTGGTCGGCAATCTTATCAGGATGTCCTTCTGTTACGGATTCCGATGTAAATAATACTTTCTTAGACATATAAATCCTCCTCACTTGGAAATGTTGAAATGTGGGATGTAAAATAAAAACAGCTCTCCGCAGGGAGAGCTTATTCTCTCATCTGCCAGCTTTCGCTGATGGAATTAGCACCGGTTCCCCTTCAGGAATGGTTGCTGCAGCGTCATGGGGCCAAATCCCTCAGCTGCTCTTGATGAGTTATCATTCACTTGGATATTATTATAACGTTATTTCTTCTTTTTAGCAATGGTTAACTGCAATTCATGCATAAAAGTTGACGGAATATGAAAAACAGCTCTCCCCGCCCTTATTTATCAAAGAAAATCTTCATATCCTCTTCCACCGTGGTAATGCCGGCAATGCCAAACTTCTCTACCAGCACATTCACCACCGCCGGAGAAAGGAAGGCCGGCAGTGTGGGGCCCAGATGGATATTCTTTACGTCCAGGTAAAGCAGGGCCAGAAGGACGATGACCGCCTTCTGTTCATACCAGGCAATATTGTATACGATAGGAAGGTCATTCACATCATGGAGGCCGAAGGCTTCCTTCAGCTTCAGGGCAATGAGGGCCAAGCTGTAGGAATCATTGCACTGTCCTGCGTCCAGCACTCTGGGAATGCCGCCGATGGTGCCAAGATTCAGCTTATTATACTTATACTTGGCACATCCGGCGGTAAGTATCACCGTATCCTTTGGAAGGGCTTCTGCAAAACGGCGGTAATATTCCCTGCTTCTTGCCCTTCCGTCGCATCCTCCCATGACGATGAATTTCTTAATGGCGCCGGATTTAACGGCATCCACCACCTTGTCAGCCAGCGCAAATACCTGGTTGTGGGCAAACCCGCCTACAATGGTGCCTTTTTCGATTTCCTTCGGCGGCGGGCAGGTAAGTGCCTGCTCAATAATAGGAGTAAAGTCCTTCTTTCCATTCACTTCATCAATATGGGAAAGGCCGGGGAAAGAGACTACGCCGGTGGTCCAGATGCGGCTGCGGTAGCTGTCCTTAGGCGGAACGATACAGTTGGTGGTCATAAGGATAGGACCGTTGAATGTTTCAAATTCTTCCCGCTGCTTCCACCAGGCATTGCCGTAGTTTCCTGCAAAGTGGCTGTACTTTTTAAAGAAGGGATAATAATGGGCCGGAAGCATTTCCCCATGGGTATAAACATCCACACCCTTATCCTTTGTCTGTTCCAGCAGCATTTCCAGATCCTTCAGGTCATGACCGGAAATCAGGATCCCCGGACGGTGACGGACGCCGATATCCACTTCTGTGATTTCAGGCTGTCCATAGGCGCCTGTATTGGCTTCGTCCAGAAGTGCCATACCCTTTACGCCCATTTCGCCGGTTTTCATGGTGAGGGCCAGAAGATCATCCAAGGTGAGATCCTGCTTCAGGGTTTTAGCAAGAGCATCTGCCAGGAAATTGCTGATTTCCTCCGATTCCTTCTGAAGTACCCGTGCATGGCGGAGGTAGGCGGAAAGCCCTTTCAGCCCATAGGTAATGAGTTCCAGGAGAGATCTTTTATTTTCATCTTTTTCGGAAAGAACGCCGATGTGAGGATTCCCAGCGGTGGAAGCCATATCCAGCGGCAAAGCGGCTTCAGAAAGGGAAAAATCCTTCGGCAGAAGCTGACGGAGCGCTTCCTTGGCTTTTTCCGTATCTTCAATCCTAGCGGTGATGAAATCATCATCAAAGTTGGCATTGGTAATGGTGACAAAGAGATTATCTTCCAGCATATGGGTCACATCAGAAGATACAGCATGCCCTTCCCTGTGGTATGCTGTGGCCAGTTCAGCCAGTCCTTTGGTTACATAAATGAGTACATCCTGCAGATGGGCTGTAGCCGGTTTCTTTCCGCACATTCCTCCTGCGGTGCAGCCTTTTCCACCGGCAGTTTCCGGACACTGATAGCAAAACATCTGATTCTCCATATATTTCCTCCTTTATTAAACCGGTTCTTCATGTCTTATTATTATAGATGAAATGGATAAAATAAACTGTTGCCCACGCAACATATTAAGGATATAATGAGAAAGAAATGAAATTTATACATAGAACCTTGCATAAAGGAGACTGCCATGGATGAACAGAAGTATAAGGAACTGCCCCTTTTTCAGCATATGCAGGAAAAAGAAATTCATGAAATACTGCTAACCGCCGGCTGCTTTGTGAAAAATTTCAAAAAAGGAAACTATATCTACCAGGAAAATGAAGTGATTCACAGCCTGGGCGTGATCCTCACCGGCCATGTTTACATGGTAAAGGAAGATGTGTGGGGAGAAGAAACCATCCTGGTCCGTATGGGAAAGGGAGACCTGTTTGGCGAAAATTTTGCCTGCTCCCCCAACCCCGCCTCCACCGTCACCTTCTATGCGCCACAGGCAGCGGAGGTGCTCTTTATCCCCTACGAACGGCTCCTTCGTCATGCAGGCAACAGGAACGTACTCCTTTTCATTACGAACCTTATCAGCATGATGACATACAAAAGCCAGAACCTCATGAGAAAAATCAATGTTGTTTCCCGCAAATCCCTCCGGGAGAAGATTCAGTGCTTCCTTTCCCTAGAAGCAGAAAAAACAGGTACGCTGGATTTTACCATTCCCTTTTCCCGGGAAGAAATGGCTGAATACGTGTGTGCCAACCGGAGTGCTCTGTCCAGGGAACTGAAAGCCATGGAAAAAGACGGATTGATTGAGCTGAAAGGAAGAACGTGCAGGATTTTGAAGAAATAGGGCTGACGGTCTTTTAGGCCCCCTATGTATAACAATAGCTTCATTTTCGTCGCTTACCGGGATTCTTCGCCGGGGGTCAAGGGGATTTCCATAATCGACTTTAAGACAGACCTATCCTTATCCCTGTCGGGGAGGGACTGTGAGAAAATGACTTACATTTTTTCACAGCCCCCTGACAGTTCGTCATGTGCCTTTCTGCTTTCAGCGCTATGCTGTTAGCTGAGCACCAGCGTTCCTTTCTTCACATAAAAAACGCCGCAGCAAGCGGCGTTTTTTTGTTCTTTTATTTCAGGCCTTCAGCAATCTTTTCGACGATGATATGGCCCAGTTCATCCTTTGTCATTTTGGGGTACTGTTCCATGGTACCGTCTTTGTACAGGAGGGAGGCAATGTTGGTGGGTACGTTGAATCCGGCGCCCGGCATGGCCACGTCATTGGCCACCAGCATGTCCAGGTTCTTTCTTTTCAGCTTTTCCTTGCCGTGTTCGATGACGTCATTGGTTTCAGCGGCAAAGCCCACCAGGAACTGGCCCTTCTTTTTCCGGCCCAGTCCGTAGAGAATGTCCGGGTTCTGGGTAAGGTCGATGTGGAGGACATCGTGGGATTCCTTCTTGATTTTCTGGGTGGCCTGCACCTTGGGGCGGTAATCGGATACGGCTGCTGCCATGATAGCTGCATCGCAGTCATCAAAATGGTCATTCATGGCACGGTCAAGCTCTCTGGCGTCCCTGACGTATTCGATTTTTACGCCGGTGGGCACAGGAAGGGCGGTGGTACAGCTCACCAGTGTCACATCAGCATCTTCCATGGCAGCGGCTCTGGCAATGGCATAGCCCATGCGGCCGCTGGAGCGGTTGCTGATGTATCTGACGGGATCGATGGCTTCCTGGGTGCCGCCGGCGCTGACAATGATCTTCTTTCCCTTTAGGAGACCTTTGCCGAAGAGTCCTTTTTCAATGGCATCCATAATGGTTTCCAGTTTCGGGAAACGGCCTTTCCCGCTGGTATTGCAGGCCAGATGGCCGGATTCCGGTTCCACGAAAAGGTAGCCATGGGCACGGAGTTTGGCTATATTTTCCTGGACAATGGGATTTTCATACATATTGGTGTTCATGGAAGGCACAAAGATGACTTTGGCCTTGGTCGCCATGACGGTGGTAGAGAGCATGTCATCGGCAATGCCGTTTGCAATCTTGCCGATGATATCGGCCGTAGCAGGAGCGATGACGAAGATGTCCGCCAGACGAGCCAGAGCGATGTGCTCCACATCCCATTTATTGATATTGGCAAACATATCCACCGTTACATCGTTGCCGGACAGTTCGCCGAAGGTAATGGGAGTGACCAGCTTGGCTGCATTTTTTGTCATAATGCAGTGCACATCGGCACCGCTCTGGCGAAGCCGGCTTACGAGACCGGCTGCTTTGTATGCGGCAATTCCTCCGCACACGCCTACTACAATATGTTTATTCTCAAACATTTACAAATCCTTCCCGGAAATCCTGTTTCCTCAAAGTTCTGCGGAATACAAAAATGGAAATACCGATAAGGCCGGATGGAGGCTTTATCGGTGTTTTTGTTATTTATCAAAGCTGTAGGTAATCTTGTCTCTGTAAATTTCTTCCAGTGCCACGGTGACCGGTTTCTTGTTCTGTGCATCGGGAATCAGCGGAGGCTGTCCGTCAGTGAGTTCACGGGCTCTGTCTGCTGCCAGGGTAACCAGTGTATACTTGGAATCTACTTTCTTGACAAGGCTGTCAATGGATGGAAAACACATCATTTTAAAGGTACCTCCTTACTGATATATTGTTTGAAAATAGTTTCGATCTGCCCTTCGTTGCGGGACAGTTTGCATTTTTCAGCTTCCAGGATGGAGCAGGTCTTATGCACCGCATCTTCCAATACGTCATTCACCACAATGTAGTCGTACTGATGGGCCATGGCCAGTTCGCTTGTAATCTGGGAGAGCCGCTTCCGGATCACTTCTTCCGAGTCTGTGCCCCGGTCATGGAGCCGGCCAGAAAGAATCTTGAGAGACGGTGGAACGATGTAGATAAATACGCCCTTGGGATATCTTTTCTTTACCTGCATGGCCCCCTGGATATCGATTTCCAGAAGCACGGACTTTCCCTCATTGATCAGGTCCAGTGCGTACTTCTTCGGTGTACCGTAGTAATGGTCATACACCCTGGCATATTCAAGGAAAGCATCTTCTTGAATGAGCTTTTCAAACTGCTCATTGGTACGGAAATAGTAGCTTTCCCCTTCCACCTCTCCCTTCCGGGGTTCACGGGTGGTCATAGAAACAGAATAATGGAGATTCGGATAAATGGAACGGATGGCGCTGCAGATCGTTCCCTTTCCTGCACCGCTGGGGCCTGAAACCACCAGCAGGATTCCCTCATCTTTCTTCTTAGTGTCCATGATTAATCGTCCAATCCTTCATTAATGACCGTGTCCTTGTTCGTCAGTCTGTGAGAAATGGTTTCCGCCTGTACGGCGGAAAGGATAATCTGTCCGCTGTCCATAATGAGAACAGCCCTTGTCTTTCTGCCATAGGTGGCATCAATCAGTTCTCCTCTGTCCCTGCAGTCCTGGATCATACGCTTTACCGGTGCAGATTCCGGACTAATGATTGCCATGACTCTGGCTGCTGCCGCCATATTGCCAAAACCGATGTTAATTAATGAAAACCCCACTTTTGATAACTCCTTATTCAATATTTTGGACTTGCTCGCGAATTTTTTCGAGTTCTGTCTTGATTATTATAACACAGTCAACCACAAGAGTGTCACTGGCTTTTGAAGCCGTGGTGTTCACTTCCCTGTTGATTTCCTGGAGGAGGAAATCAAGCTTCCTCCCGGATGGCTCGCTGCTCTCCAGAATCTGCCTGAACTGGTCCAGGTGACTGCCGAAACGAACGACTTCTTCCGTATAGTCCGCTTTTTCGGAGAAAATGGCCACTTCCTCCAGTACCCTGCCTTCATCCATGGAAAGATTCCTGTCCTGAAGCACTTTATCGATTCTTTCCTTCAGCCTGGCTTCATAGGCACGGGCTGCCTCATCCTGTTTGGAGAGAAGGAAGGCTCTCTTTTCCTGCAGGAAATCGATTCTTTTTGTGAGATCTGCCTTCAGGTTGGCCCCTTCCCTTTCCCGCATGGACAGCAGTTCCTTCAAAGCATTGTCCACCGCTTCTTCCAGAAGAGGTGCCAGCCTGTCATCGGGAAGAGGTTCCTTTTTCACATGGATAAAAGGTTCCGGCAGGGTCAAAAGATCGGAAACGGAAGGTTTTCTTCTCCGGAGTCCCTCTGTTTTCCGCGCTTCCTTCAACGCGGAAGCATAGGCTTCAAGAAGGGACTGATCCAGTTCAACCTTCACCTGATTCCCTTTGGCAGAAGGCTGGAAGGAAAGGAAGGCAGTCACCTTCCCCCGATGCAGGGCCTGTTTAATCCGTCTGGAAGCTGTATCTTCCAGAAAGGCGGAAAAATGGTCACTCCGCATATTGATTTCAAGAAAGCGGCTGTTCACCGATTTAAGCTCTGCCGTCATGGTACCCAGTTCGTTTTCCGCACTGCCTCTGCCGAAGCCGGTCATACTGTTCATATCCAACGCCCCCGTTCTTATTGCTGTTACAGCGGATAATTTCCTTCAAATACCTTTTCCGCTGGCCCAGTCATGAATACATGGCTTTCCGGATTCCCATCCCATTCAATATGGAGCCTACCGCCATCCAGGGTTACATCGGCGCTTTTGGAAACTTTGCCATTCAGGATAGCTGCCACAACGGTGGCACAGGTGCCTGTACCGCAGGCCATGGTGACGCCGGCGCCTCTTTCCCATACACGCATGCGGAAATGGCTGTCGGAAAGCTGTTCCACAAATTCCACATTCGTTTTCTTCGGGAAATGGCTGTCCTTTTCCAGGTTCGGCCCTTCACCGGTCACGTCCACCGATTCCACATCATCTACAAAAATAATGCAGTGAGGATTGCCCATGGAAACGCAGGTAACCTGATAGGATTTGCCATTGGCTTCGCTTTCCAGGGTCTTATCAATCACAGGGCCGTCGCCAAAGCCGACAGATGGGATTTCAGAAGCGGACAGATGAGGTTTCCCCATATCCACCCGCACCAGACCGTTGTCCAGCACTTCCGGATAAAGAATGCCTGCCCCCGTTTCTACGGAAATTTTATGATTCTTTACCAAGCCCAGTTCCATTGCCCACTTGGCAAAGGCACGGATGCCGTTTCCGCACATTTCCGCTTCAGAACCGTCGGAATTGAAAATGCGCATCTTCAGATCCGCCTTATGGGAAGGAAGAATAAAGATGATGCCGTCGGCACCGATACCGAAATGGCGGTCACAGATTTCCTTTGTATGCTTCGTCACTTCTTCCAGATTTTCCTCCAAACCATTGACAAAGACAAAATCATTGCCGCAGGCCTGCCATTTTACAAAATGCATAGTTCCTCCTTGCTGTATACATATCATGATGAATTGAAAATTTCTTATTTCTGAACTTATATTTTACCATTCCTATCCTCTGTCTATCAACCTTGGATATAAGTGGGGAGTCGGGGAATGGGGGCTGGAGACTGGAGGGGTGGTCATTTACGGCATGTACCGGCGTACTCCCCCCGCCGATTGGTATTTAGGGAAGCACTGATTCATTCGCAGAATCGAATTTCATATGAACTTTTATCCAATGTTTCGTCATAAGTATCCTTAAATGGCTGGCTATTCGCGTCGACTTATTCCTTGTATTGAATAAAAATTCAAGAATGAAATCCGATAACGATTTAATCAGCGCTTCCTTAGCAGCATTTCCCTCACTTACTACTTTTACTGCGCGTATTCTGCATAGAATGCGCAAGTCAGCCAAAGTTGGCCCTTAGCCTGCCCATAAAAGAGCCTTCCTTCAAAATGTGTGCGCTGTGCACCGCGAAGCGGCGATACCACCACCCTCAGCACCAAAGGCGCTGTCAAACCTAAGGAAGCACTGATTAATTCATAGAGTCTGCTTTTATAAGGATTTTTATGCACTGCTTCGTCATGGGACTCCTTAAATAGCTTGCTATTCGCGTCGTCCCATTCCTCGCATTACATAAAAATTCAAGAATAAAAGCAGACAGTGATTTAATCAGCGCTTCCCTAAAGGGGAAACGACTCACTATGATTTGTGCATCGCTTTGCTCCTTCAAATCATGTTCGCTGTGCACGCCGCAGGCGTGTCAAACCTCGGAACCCTCGGGGCGAAGCCCCGTCAAATTTTAGAAACTTTGCGCCTCAAGGGCGCAGGGCCGTTTTCTGGCCCCAAGGAGGTACCCATGAAAATCAGAAAAGCGTCTGCTTCCGATACAGAAGACGTGAAGGCCCTCTGGGCCTACTGCTTTGAAAAACCGACGGATCCTTTCTTCCAGTGGTATTTCAAAGACCTGTATACACCGGAAACGGTGCTGGTAGGAGAGGAAAACGGGCAGGCGGCCTGTGACCTTCACCGCCGGCCTTACACCATGTCTGTGAGAGGCCGCCGGTTTGATACGGATTACATTGTGGGCGTAGCTACCCATCCCGCTGCCCGGGGGCGGGGGTATGCGTCATCCCTTCTTCGCAGCGCCTTCCATCTGGCTGCCCGGGAAGGCAAGCCCTTTGTGACCCTTATGCCTTCCGCTGCTTCCTATTACCTGCCCATGGGGTTTGGCTTTTTCGTGCACCAGTGGGAGAGGAAATCATCGCCGGAGCATTTGGCGCCGCTGGGAAAGAAACCGGTTTCCTGCCGGGTGCTGACGGATGGGGAGGGCTGGCAGGAACTGGCCCGGGTGTATGATGCCTATACCAGAGGCAGAAACGGCTTTACCCTTCGGGATGAAAAGTCCTGGAAATCCCATATCCATGGACAGCTTTTGGACGGATTCATCGCCCTGGTTTATGATGAAAAAGGGCCTGCGGGCTATATGTTCTACAGCCTGGCAGACCGGCGCCTGATTGTGACGGAAATGGCTTTTGCCAGTGAAAAAGGAAGGCAGGGACTCTATGCCTTTATGGCAGGCCATCGGGGATCCGTGGATGAATGCATCTGGTATGAACCGCTGGATGACCGGTCTTTCCGGTACTGGGAAGACGGGGCGGAACATACCTATATCCGGAACCGCTCTTTCCCCTACATGCTTGCCCGCCTCACCGATCCGGTCACCGCTTTTGACGGACTGCCCTGCAATGACCATATCCATGGCACCGTGGCATTCCAGCTGGTGGATTCCTTCCTGCCGGAAAATAACGGGATTTATGTGCTGCGGGCGGAAGACGGGAAAATCAGTGCGCTGAAGGAAGATGTTTTCTACAGCTTGAAATGCCACATTGAAGATATTTCCGGCGTCCGTCTGGGAGAAGACATTCCGGAGCCCTCCTTCTGCATCGGTGCAGGCAGTCTGGCAGAGCTTTTCATGGGAGCCGCAGACCTTCCAGAACTGGACAGACTGGAAAAAATCAGCTGGCTTACGGCAGATGAAGAAGAGAAGGACCAGGTGCTTTCCCTGGCCGCAAGCCTGCTGCCGGCAGAAAAGAACTGGATTAATGAGTGGTTCTGAAGAGCGGAAATATTTTACCTACATGGTGCGCTGCGCTGACGGGTCCCTCTATACCGGGTATACAGTGGACAGTCTGGAAAAGCGCATCGAAACCCACAACAGCGGGAAGGGGAGCCGCTACACCAGAAGCCGCCTGCCGGTGACTCTGGTGTGGTACCGCACTTTTTTCACGGAACATGAAGCCCGGTCCCTGGAGTGGCACATGAAGAAGAAAACAAAGAAGGAAAAGGAAGCCCTGGCTGCTTCCTTTGGAAAGGATAAGAAACAGTGAATTCTTCGGTACAAAAGACAAAATATCTGACGGAAGCGGCGGCAGCAGCAGCCATTGCGGCACTGCTGGTACTGCTGAAACTGGTGGCCCCCTTCTTTGTTTTTATTACCATGCTCACGTCGGCCGTGCCCATTGCCGTCATCTGCAGCTTTCACGGCATGAAGTGGGGTCTGGGCACCAGCCTGGCGGAAATCTTTCTGGTAAACATCATCGGCGGCCCGGAAATCGGCTTTACCACTGCCTTCTACGCCGCTGCCCTGGGCATGGCCATGGGATATGGATTTCGGCATAAACTGTCCTTTGCCAAAACCCTCCATCTTACAGCCCTGGCCTATGTAGTGGAAATGTCCTATAAGATTGCCGTGTCCATTTACATCCTGGGCATTGCAGACGCCCTGACCAGCGCCATTGACCGCTTTGTTTCCATGATTCAGTGGATCTGGAAGCCCCTGTCATTCCTCTTCCATCTGGACCCGGATCCTGGAAAGGCGGCATTTACCACCTCCGGCATGGTGATGCTGGGCCTGGTATTTATCCTGAATGCCTACTGCTATGCCTATTTGAACCAGGAAATCGGCGTGGAAATCCTGAAGCGGCTGAAAGCAGGCAGGCGGGACTCCTGATATTCCCTGAAATCATAAAAAGCGTTTTTTATACAGAAAAAGAATGAAGTGAAATGGGGATTGACAGAATCAGGGAAATCCTGTAATATCTATCTCAACTCAGGGAAGCACTGATTCATTCATAGAGTCTGCTTTTATAAGAATTTTTATGCACTGCTTCGTCATGGGACGCCTTAAATAGCTGGCTATTCGCGTTGTCCCATTCCTTGCATTGCATAAAAATTCAAGAATAAAAGCAGACAATGATTTAATCAGCGCTTCCCCGCAAAACGCGATGATTGGGAAAAAGTCTGATGAAGGCCATGGCAGAGAGCCGGCGGATGGTGCAAGCCGGTATGGAGCATGAGACGAACTCTCCCAGGAGCACCGGAGCGAAGAGAGTAGTGAAGGCGGCAGTCCCCGTTACGGACAGAAAAGAAAGTATAATGCAGGGTGGTACCGCAGCTATGCCCCTGTCCCGGAATGGGACAGGGGCTTTTTGTATCTATCATCCCCGTGCTTTCCATGAAGAGATAAATCAGGGTGGTACCGCGGTTTCCCCGCCCCTGGTGGAATGATTCGTTCCATCAGGGGCTTTTTTGATGGAGCAGGAAAGAAGAACAGGAGGAAATCAAATGAAGAATTTCAAGAAGGCAATGAAAATGGCAGGCATCTGCTCCATGGCAGTGGTGATGATGGCAGGACTGGCAGGCTGCGGAGGGAAAGCAGGAAACAATGTATCCTCCGGCGCCAAAAATGCAGCGAAAATCGGTTTCACCGCCGCCCTCACCGGCGGCGCCGCAGCCTATGGGAAATCGGAAGAAGAGGGTGTGCGCCTGGCAGTAGAAGAAATCAATCAAAAAGGGGATTTCCCCATCGACCTCATGGTGGACGATACCAAAGCGGTGCCGGCGGAAGCCATGAACGCCACCAAGAAGCAGATCCAGGACAAAGCGTCCATTTTAATCGGCCCCATGACATCCAACGAAGCCAAGGCAGCCGGTCCCATTATCCAGAATGCCAAAGTGCCGTCCCTGGAAATTTCCGTCACCGCTGAAAATATCACCGACATGGGAGACTGCATTTTTAGGAACTCCGTACCCGAATCAAAGAACATTCCCCAGACTGTGAAGAAAACCCATCAGCTGCTGGGCTATCAGAAGGCGGCCATCATGTATGCCCATGACAACGAACAGCATGTAACCGCCCAGAAATATTTCAAAAAGACCATGGAAGAAGAAGGGGTAGAAGTCATCGACGTAGAAACCTTCGGCAGCAAGGACACCGACTTCTCCGCCCAGCTCACCAATATCCAGACAAAGAATCCCGACGTCATCGTGGTATGCAGCTACTACCAGGAAGGCTCCCGCATCCTGAAGAAAATGAGGGAAATGGGCATGAACCAGCCTGTGCTGGGAGACAATGGCTTCGTTTCTCCGGAACTGGGCCGCATGGCCGGCAGCGCCGCTGACAATGTATATGTATCCTCCATGTGGTCAGCAGAAAGAAAGGATGCCAGAGTACAGAACTTCGTGGACGCCTACACAAAGAAATACGGACACGCACCGGACCAGTTCGCCGCCAGCGCCTACGATGGCGTGTACATGGCAGTGGACGCCATGAAACGGGCCGGAAGTACCACAGACCACAAGAAAATCAGAGACGCCCTGGCCCGGATGAAGGACTTCAAAGGCGTCTGCGGCACCTTCAGCTTCGACGACAAGAGAGATCCTGTGGTGGACCTGATCCTCATGAAAATGAAGGATGGAAAGTACAGCATGGTGGACATGTAAGGAGCCTGTGGCGCGGTCGAGATCGGGATCTGAGCGGTGCTTTCCAGTATTCCCGAAGGTTGACACGCCCTTACGGGCGTGAGGGTTGAGCCAGCCGCCGGGCCTTTCGGCCCTGGGCTGCCAGGGTTCTGCCTGTGATCGGCTTCGCCTTACAGGCGGGCTCCGGGCTCCCGCCCTCGGGAGTTATGTAGTATCGCTCTGTGCGTATTCCGCATGGAATACGCAAGTCGGGCGAAGTTGGCCTCTAGCCTGCCCAATAGGAGGCCTTCCTTTTAATCGCCCGACCGATTGGGGAGGTGAGCGCCCTGCGGGCGCCATTTTGTATGCCGCTTTGCGGCAGTGCGGCTTTCGCCGCCGGCAGGCGGCATGTATACTAGCGCCGTAAGGCGCCGTACCTCGCTAACGCAGTGGTACTATATAACTCCCTGGGCCGAAGGCCCTGAACCCATCCGGGAGGCGTCAGCCGATCCCGGATAGAACCCTTGGGGGGCCCAGGGCGTCAGCCCGGCGGCCCCATCAACCCTCAGCCCCGAAGGGGCTGTCAACCTTCGGGAATACAGCTGCCCGCCGCTATTGTCTCTACCCCTAGCTCCTCCTTGTTTTCCACAGCAGCATGGCGCTTCCGAAAACGATGACCGTCCCGCCGATCCAGGAGAAGGCCGTAAGCTCCTCGCCCCACAGGAGCCAGCCTGCCAGAATATGGAAAAGAAGGCCCGTGTACATGGCAAAGGTCACAATCACCGGCGGAATATGGGTACAGCCCCAGGTCAGAGCCACCTGGGCAAAAAGGGCGGAGAAGGACATGAGAAAAATCCATATCCAGTCCGTGCCGGCAGGCACCACCATATGACCCACCATAAGAAGGGCACCGCCTATCATGGAATAGATTTGGAAATAAAAAACAATTTCTGCCCCCGAGTGGCCTCCTTTTTCTGTGAGCCTGCCGATACAGGTATAGGCCGATGCGGTACAGAAGGAAGAAATCACACCCAGCAGGGCATACCCGTTGAACGCCTGGAAATTCCACACCTGCAGCACCACGGCGGCGCCGGCGGCAATGGTGATGAGCCAGGGTACCACCTTCCCGGAGGGCGTGGTTTTAAGAAAAATGGGAGACAGAATGCACATGAAAAAGGCGGAGAGCTGCACCAGGATTTCCGCATCCCCCAGCTTCAGCCCCGGCAGACTGTAGAAGAAAAGAAGAATGCCAAAGCCGCCGAAAAGGCCCCTGAGGTGAAGCAGGAGCCTGTCCTTTCCGGAAAATATGGGCTTTCCTTCATGGCGGGCGATAAGGGGAATGAAAAAGAGCCCCGCCATTCCGCGGATAAAGGTAATTTCTCCCATGCCCAGAGGGGCCAGTACTTTGGCGCTCACGTCCATGACGGTAAATAAAAAGGCCGCCAGTATGGAGGCGGTAATGCCCAGTGTCATTTGTCCTTTCATGTAATGCCTGTCTTTCTTAGCTAATGTCTCTTGGGGTAATGGCTCTTATCGGTGCTTACCTGTATTCCCGAAGGTTGATGTGCACATCCTGCATAGGATGTGCAAGTCGGCCGAAGTTGGCCCTTAGCCTGCCCATAAAAGGGCCTTCCATTTAGTCGGCCGACCGTGGTCTTTCGCGCGCGAGGGTTGATGGGGGCCGCCAGGCCTTTGGCCCTGGGCTCCAAGGGTTCTGTCCGGGATTGGCTGACGCCTTCCGGACAGGTTAAGTGCCTGACGGCACAGGGAGTTATATAGTACTGTGGAGGTCCTGCATAGGACCTCCAAGTCAGCCAAAGTAGGCCCTTAGCCTGCCCATTAAAGGGCTTACCTATTGGTTGGCTGACCGTGCCCGCTGGCGAGGTACGGCGCCTTTCGGCGCCAGTATAAATACTGCCATCAGTCCCGGCAGTGCCGTCCTACTGCATCACAAAAGGATACACACGTCAATCTTCGGGAATACGGGTAAGCCCCGTATTGTTGTTCAATCGCACCGCTCCCATTTCCTGCAGGAATCCCCCGTTTATGCTATAATAACTATATAATATAAGGTATATAAAGGCAGTGGACCAATTCAGGAAGCACTGATTCAATGGCCGCTGCATTTTTTGTCAAGGAGTGTTTTATGTCTGAAGAAATTCATGAAATCCAGGCCCGCCATGCAGAAGAAAATGGCAAGAGCGATTACGGCGCGAAGGATATACGCGTACTGGAAGGGCTGGAAGCCGTGCGCCTCCGTCCGGGCATGTACATCGGTTCCACCTCCGCCCGGGGCCTGCACCATCTGGTGTATGAAGTCGTGGATAACAGTATCGATGAAGCGCTGGCAGGCTACTGCACTCACATCGAAGTCACTTTGAATGACGACGGCAGCTGCACCGTCACCGATAACGGCCGCGGCATTCCTACAGGAATGCACGAAACCGGCAAGCCCGCCATGGAAGTAGTGCTTACCGTCCTTCATGCCGGCGGCAAATTCGGCGGCGACGGCTATCCCATTTCCGGCGGTCTCCACGGCGTAGGTATTTCCGTGGTCAACGCCCTGTCCGAATGGATGAAGGTGGTGGTCAGAAGAGAAGGCCACTTCCATGAAATGAAGCTGTCCCGGGGCGACGTGACAGAACATATGAGAACCTACGGAGAAACCGATGAAACCGGCACCTCCGTCACCTTCAAACCGGACATCCGGATTTTCAAGGAAGGCATCGATTTCGACTACGAAACCCTGAAAATCCGTATGCGTGAACTGGCCTTCCTGAACAAGGGCCTCACCATCACCTTAACCGATAACCGCGACGGCGCCACCCATCAGGACGTTTTCCACTACGCCGGCGGCATCACCGAATTCGTCCAGTTCCTGAACGAGGGCAAAGACCTGGTAGACCCGGCAGTCATTGCCTTTGAAGGGGAAAAAGACAAAGTCATCGTAGACATTGCCATGCAGTACCAGACCGGCTACAGCGAAAACATGTACACCTTCGTCAATGACATCAACACCGTAGAAGGGGGCATGCACCTGGCCGGCTTCCGCACCGCCCTCACCAGAGTTCTCAATGACTACGCTAGAAAGAGCGGCATCCTGAAGCAGAACGAAGACAACCTCTCCGGCGACGACGTCAGAGAAGGCCTGACCTGCGTCATTTCCGTCAAAGTCCCCAACCCCCAGTTCGAAGGCCAGACCAAGACCAAGCTGGGAAATCTGGAAGTCAAGAGCATTGTGGACAACATCGTTTCCGAAGGCCTGAAAACCTACCTGGAAGAACATCCCCAGGAAGCCAGAGCCATCGTGGAAAAAGGCATCACCGCCAGCCGGGCCAGAGAAGCTGCCCGCCGGGCCCGGGAACTGACCCGCCGCAAGAACGCCCTGGAAGTATCCAGCCTCCCCGGCAAACTGGCAGACTGCACAGAAAAAGATCCGAAATTTACAGAAATCTACATCGTCGAAGGGGACTCCGCCGGCGGCTCCGCCAAATCCGGCCGTGACCGCCGCTACCAGGCCATCCTGCCCCTCCGCGGCAAAATCCTGAACGTAGAAAAAGCAAGACTGGACCGGGTGCTGAACTCCGATGCCATCCGCACCATGATCACCGCCTTCGGCACCGGCGTAGGCGAAGACTTCGACATCACCAAGCTCCGCTACTACAAAATCATCATCATGACCGATGCCGACGTGGACGGTGCCCATATCCGCACCCTCCTCCTCACCTTCTTCTACCGCTACATGAAACCCCTCATCACCGAAGGCCACGTATACATTGCCCAGCCGCCGCTCTACCAGATCCGCAAGGGACGGCAGAAATACTACACCTATGATGATGACGAACAGAATAAAATGCTTGACGAAATCGGCCGCGACGGCTGCACCATCCAGCGCTACAAAGGGCTGGGTGAAATGGACCCGGAACAGCTGTGGGACACCACCATGAATCCGGAACAGCGGGTCATGCTGAAAGTAGAACTCACCGATGCCATCGAAGCAGACCGCCTCTTCACCATCCTCATGGGAGACAAAGTCGAACCCCGCCGCCGGTTCATTGAAGAACACGCCAAAGAAGTAACCAACCTGGACCTGTAAGGGCCGCGAAGCGGCCCTTGGACACGCCTTCGGCGTGAGGGTTGACGGTCCTTGCGGGCCGAAGGTTCTTAAGGTTCTTAGGTTTGACGGGCCTTTGGCCCGAGGGTTATGGTGGCGGCTTCAAATGCCGCTTCGCCCCGCGGGTTGTGTTCGCTTCGCTCAGGGGGCGCCCTTCGGGCAATGAATATCATGCCGCCTTGACAATGGAAACCACGCCAGCACACCATCCCACTCATAAATCCACAAAATAAAAAAACTCTCCTTCTACCTGTAGGAGAGTTTTTTTATGCATATAAGCCATCCGGCAATACATTTTCGCCCCTTGAGCGTCAGCGAACATAACCTTGCTGCACAACCTGCGGCGCAGCCGCGCCCCTTCTCTCACGGGAGAATCCAGTCTCCCGCCTCATTGAGAGGAGACCGGTTTCGCCTCCTCCATCCACTTCTCTATCATCTGCCAGCGGTGGGCCCCGGTCTGCCAGCCGAAGGAAAGCTCATAGACCCCTTCCTCAAAATGCATGACATGAAGCTTTTCCCAATCCTCCTCCGAGAGCAGGGCTCTTGCCAGATTTTCCGGGCAGAAATAGGCGCCCCTCCCCAGAAGGCAGAGCCGGAGCATGGTCCCCATATTTTCCGACTCCACTGCCACGCGGGGCGCAAAGCTGCCGCGCCGGAAAAGCTGACGCGCCAGAGCGCCGGCAATATCATTTTCACTGTTCAAAAGAAAAGGACAGTCTTCAAAGAAAAGGGGCAGTCCCTTCCTCCTTTCCTTTTCCGAAAAAAGAGAACCCCCCTCTTTTCCCCAGAGCCTATCCGTAAGGGATTTCTCCACAAGAAGCACGATTTCCTCCTTTATCCAGGGCCTGTGGAAAATGCCGGGCATCTCCCCGGGAAGCCTCGCCATGGCTATGTCGATTTCATCCCGCTTCAGCCCCTTCCATATATCCTCATTGGCCATTTCAAAAAGGCGGATGCCGCAGCGAGGATACCGCTCCTGGAAACGGGCAATGACAGAAGGCAGCATCACCTGCCCCCGGGAAGGGGCGATACCGATGCGGAGAATCCCCTCAAAGCGCCCCGACACATCAGACAGCTCCCGCTTCAGAGCCAGCTCATTTCTGACAAACAGGCGGGCGTAGCGAAGAAATACGGAGCCGCTGTCCGTCAGCTCCAGCGGCACATGGCGCACAAAAAGCTTCGCCCCCGTCTCCCTCTCCAGCGCCGCCACATGGGCGGACAAAGTCTGCTGGGTAATATGCAGCCTCTCCGCCGCCTTCGTAAAACTTCTCTCCTCTGCCAGCATGAGGAAATATTTCATAGACAGAAAATTCATGGCCCCTCCTGTTACTGTATTTTATCTGTATTGTATACAAGAAATAACAGTTTTTCAACGTAACTTCTCATGAATATAATGGATATAAAAGGGCCGCTGCGCGGCCCGGGTTCAGAGGGTTCAGAAGGTTCAGAGGGGAAGGTTGACGGCCCTTCGGGCCGAGGGTTGTGGCCGCCTGTCGGCGGCAGGTT